>Ga0207646_10000599_pt1 | contig 46928 bp, 44 predicted proteins | sample KBSK5502metaG_FD_184343 | JGI IMG/M metagenome (GOLD analysis project Ga0207646, IMG submission 184343) | Corn, switchgrass and miscanthus rhizosphere microbial communities from Kellogg Biological Station, Michigan, USA - KBS K5-50-2 metaG... | ecosystem: Host-associated > Plants > Roots >...
GTGGACGCCGAGCCAAGGAGAGCCGCGACGCCCTAATAGAGCAGTGCTCAAGGCACAACATCCCACCGGTCGTCTTCTCTCCTCACCTCCCGGTGGGGGCACTGTCTAGACCTAGAGCTTCGACGCTAAGAGGCTCGGAGTGCTCACCCACCGAGGGCTCGGACAAACCGCCTTATCGTGGCGGCTCTGCCGCTATTAGAGGACGGGCCTAGGCGACCGCGGCCGCCATCTCCTCGCGCAGCGATTCGGTCCAGTTGCTGACTATGTCTTCCAGCATCTCGACGTCGGCCGAGACCTGGTAGCGCTCGCCCAGCGGCAGCTGCGTCGTCGCCTCACGCAGCCGCGTCGTTAGGACGCTGCCCATCTCGATCAAACGCGCGTAAGCGATCAGCCAGTAGTCCTGGAATTCCGGAGAGCCCCAGGCAAGCATGGTGGTCCGGTACCGATGCTGGGCGTCTTCGGCTTCGAGGCACATCTGCTCGACCTCCAGCCGGAGCCACTCCTCGCCGTTCGCGTCGAGCCATTTTTGCTTGCAGCGAAGGATGAGGCGCTTCGATTGAAGGATCAGAAGTCGGGACGTGACGATGTCGTGTGCGAACCTCATCGCCTGCGAATCCTTGTCGTTCATCGTGCGCCTCCCAGGGTCGCCGTGACCCCGTAGCCCTGGTTGCGGGCGACCGTGATGACCTCCTCCAGGCCCACCTCGCGCAGGCGGCTGCGCAGCCGCATGATGTAGGTCCGGACCTGCGCGTCGGAAAGACGGGAGTTCTGCCACGCCAGAGTCGCCAGCTGCCTGCTGGTAAAGGGTCGCTTGGGGTGACGGAGGAGGAAGTCGAGGAGGTCGGCCTCGCGGCGCGTGAGCTTCAGGGACTTGCCCCCGTAGGTCAGGCTGTGGTCGGCGCGGTCGATGACTACGCCGGCGAGCTCGGAGTGGCGGTCCCGCCAGCTCGCGAGCCGGTTTTCGATCGTGGCGAGCTGGCGCCGCAGGTCGTCGCCCTCCGCCGTACCGTCGGCGCGGGCGATCACGGAGCGGAGGACCGCCACCATCTCCTCGTAGATGGATATCCACCCCGCCACCTCGGCGAGGACGGAAGTCGTCAGGTCCTCGCCTGGAAACTCGCCTAGCTCGCGTGCTTGCAAAACCCTGGCCTCCTCCTGAATCTACGCCTCTTCAGCCAGATCCGCCTGCCAATTTTGGCCCTGAATTTGGCGCTCGCTGAAATAGTGTGAGGCCGGCAAGGCTGCCGGGAGCGGCAAGTCATGTTGGAAAACGCCGGGGGGCACGACCGGGCAAGGGGCCAGGGTCCGGAGGGAGGGCCAGGCCCCTTCGCCATTCCAGGAGGGTTTTCCGCTGATCGGCCCGCGTAGCTCAGTTCAGAAAGCTGCCGAGCCTCAGGTCGAAAAGGTCCGGGTGCGCCTTCAGCGCGCGCACGAGCGTGACCCCGCTGAAAACGCGCGCGTCGTACTGGCAGATCACGACCACGGGGTAGCGCCTCGACATCAGGTCGAAGGCTTCCTCGTAGCGGAGCATCTCCTCCTCTGAATCGAACATCTCGCGTTCGGAGGACATCTCGCCCACGAGGCGTATCACGGGGGCGCCCCCGGCGACCATCTCGGACAGGCGGCGCTCCCATTCGGCGATCGCCGCGGCCGCCGTGCCGCCCGCAAAAGCCATGGCCGTAAAGCCGTCGCCCGGGGTGAGGTTCAGCGCGGCGGCGTAGCGCGACACCATCGGTTCCCTGGCGACCAGGATGCACGGCTGGCCGTGGCGCAATCCTTCGGCGAAGAAGGGGATGCTCAGCCGCAGGCCGCCCTCGTCGCTGCTGTAGAACGAGGCGACGTGTCCGGGCGCTGAAACCTGCGCGCCGCCGATGCTGACCACGCCCTCGCGGTGCGCGGACGAGCGGTCCATGAACGCGATCAGGTCAGACTCGTTGAACCGCCGCTCACGCCGGCCGCCGACGCGGCTTGCGGGAAGCCGGCCGGAGTCGGCCCAACGCCGGATCGAAGCCTGGCTGACGCGAAGAAACCGTGCCGCCTCGGCCGTGTTCAGCATGGTGACCATTCTCTACTTAATTGTGCAGGTTGCTCAGCAATATTGCGCAATGATCGTAGAATCCAGTAAAAGAACATGCAGTGGAACGTGGTCGACCCATCGCAAACGACCTCCGACGACCTCGCCTGGCTCGGCGAAGCGCGGCGGCAGGGGTTTTTCGGCAGGTTGACCGACGACCTGGTCCGGTCCGCGGTGCACGGCGCCCATCGGGAGGAGTTTGCGCCGGGGACAGTAGGCCTGCGGTGGGAAGACGGGCCCAGGAGCGCCATCGTCCTGCGCGGCGCCCTGCGCACGTATCTCGCCTTTCCCGACGGCGGCCAGGCGACGATCAGGTACCTCAGGCCCGGCGACATGACCGGCATCTTTGCGCCGCGGCAGCCTGCCCTGGCGAGAGGTTTGTTGGCGATCGAGCGGAGCGAGCTCATCTTCATCGACGGCGCGCGGATGAAGGAATTGTCGCTTGCCGACCCACGCTTCGCCTGGGAGCTGGTCGAGGAGATGACCTCCATCCTCAACGCGGCCCATCGCGCGCTGTACATCCGCGCCTTCGGAAGCATGCGCCAGCGCGTCGTCAGCGCCATCGTCGAGCGCGCGACGGCGGCCGGTCAGCTTGCTAGCGGCCGCCAGGTCACCGGCACCCAGCACGAGCTGGCCATCGCGGTTGGTTCGGTGCGTGAGGTTGTCGCATCGGTTCTCGGCAACCTGAAGCACGAGGGGTTGATCGATATCCGCCGTGGTGGGGTGGTCATCGTCGACCCGGAGCGGCTCGTCGGGGAAGCGCAGGCGGTCATCGGCTCGGCGTCCTGAGCTGGTACGCGCAGCCGAAGGCGTTGTGAAAGCCGAGCGCGTCGACGCCTTCGTCGCCGGTCAGACCCTCGATGACGCCGGCGTGGAAAAAGCAGATGCTGGGAGCACGCCGGCAGGCCTCCGCGAAAAGGCAGTTCGTGCACACGATCCCGCCCCCGCGCGTCACCTCGTACGCCGCTCCCATCTCGATCATCGGCTCGAGCGCCGCGGGTATCGACGTGACCACCGGGCGGGCCAGCGACTCGCCCAGCGAGCGCCCGGCCGCGGTCATCGCCCGCCTGTCGAGCGTGCGCGCCAGGGCTTCGGCGAGCACGTCGTAGCGGCGCATCGGATGGCTGATCTGCAGCGGACCCGCGCTGAGGCGGTAGATCTTCGCCGGCTTGCCGGGCAGTCCACGGCGGCGCTCGACCTCGAGGTAGCCCAGGGCCACCAGCCTCTCCAGGTGATCGAACGCGACCGAGCGATGTACTCCCGCCGCGCCGGCCACGTCGTCGACGCTGCGCGCTTTGCGGTCCGTGTAGAAACGGAGCAGGATGTCGCGGCGGGTGAAATCACGCAGGGCGCCGAGGGCGCGTTCCATGTCGGGGGCGATGCTCCGGACGTGTTCGGTGTGAGCCCGATCTTCAAAGCGCCCCGGACCGGCGGGGGCTCGCCGGTCGGGGCTGGAGAATGAAGGCAACCTAAGCGGAAGCTCGGGCGGGCCGTCGCCGGCCGATCGCGAACCCGAACAGGAGCAGCAGGAGCGCGATCAAAGGGCGATCGCGGCGGGCCTGACCATTCGTGACCGTTCTCCGGTTTGTGGCGGTTTAGCGGGTTGCAACCCACTAAACCCTAAAATGGCCGGTTTGTCAAGCCCCTTATCGTCAAGCGCTTTCCCGCCGGGGCGTGCCCACGACTCCCAGGCGCAGGTCGCGCACCTTGTGCCGGTTCGCTTTGACGGCGTACATCTCCGAATCCGCCCGTCCGAGCAGGCTGACCACGTCGTCGGAGCGTTCCAGCTGGGCGACTCCGACACTGAAGGCCGCCCCCGACTTCTCGGCCTCGGCCTGGATCGAGCTGAGCTTGGCGCGGGCGGCGTCGGCGACGGTGTCAGGCAGGACGCAGACGAACTCGTCGCCGCCATATCGCATCACGAGGTCCTGGCCGCGCAGGCCCGACTGGAGCGTGTGCGCAAGGCCCCGCAGCAGCTCGTCACCCGCCCTGTGTCCGCGCTTGTCGTTCGCCTCCTTGAGACCGTCGATGTCGACGAAAGCCACGGCGAGCGGCGAGCGCTGGCGTCTCGCGCGCGAGATCTCGCGGTCGAGCGCCGAGATGCCGGCCGCGCGTCGCAGGACGCCGGTCAGGTCGTCGAATGCGGCCTCCTCCCGGAGCTTGAAGAGGGCCTTGGTGCTGACGGAGAGGAGCTCGCGCGGCGCGAGTCCGAGGTCGTGTGCGATGGCCAGGCGCATCTGCGCTTCGCGCGAGCGCTGGGCATGGGCCCAGGTGCGCCCGAAGACCAGCACCCAGATGCCGAACAGAAGTGGCAGGACCGCCAGCGCCGCGAGCAAGGCGGCGTCGACCGGGGACGGGATGACGATCGAGGTCAGCGGGATGGTGACGCTGCGGCCGCCGCCCCCGCCGCCGCTGGTGCCGCCACCGCCACCCGATCCGCCGCCCTGGCCGTTCGAACCGGACGTGCCGCCGCCGCCGCCGGAGCCCGGAGCGCCGTGGGAGGGGGTCGGCGACGGGCTGGCGGGGGTGGGGGTGAGGCTGATGGGCAGGCTGGGTGTCGGCAGCTGAGGCGGCGTCGGCAGCGTGGGCGGGTTGACCTTTGGTGTGAGGGGGAGGGTGGGGGTCGACAGGGGGCTCAGCAGCGCGGCGCGCGCCTCCAGCCGTCCGTTAGTGAGGCCGATGAGGATCGGCGAGCCCACGATCGCGACCACGGGCAGGAGCAGCAGAGCCGCGGCCCGGACCGGGCCGCCGAGGGACGATCTGGCGGTTGCGTCGTGGTGTCGCACCCCGGAACCTGCTCTTTGCGGCCGATCCTAGGCAGGTCCGGTCCAGCCGCGGCTGTCTAGTCGGACGAAATTAACTACTCGGTTGGGTAAATGTTAAGTGCGGCGTCAATCAACACTCTTAAAGGCGGGAGACAGCCACCTCCACGTGGCGGGTGCGCGGTCCGTCCCACTCGCACAGGAAGACCGCCTGCCAGGTGCCGAGCGAAAGCTTGCCTTTACGCACCGGGGCCGCGCACGACGGGCCGACGAGGATCGTCTTGATGTGCGCGTCCGAATTCCCCTCTGCGTGGTCGAACGCAGCCTCCTTCGGAACGAGCTCGGCGAGGTGCGACTCGACGTCGGCGGCGACGTCGGGGTCGGCGCCTTCGTTGATGGTCACCCCGGCGGTCGTGTGCGGAATGAACACGTGACACGTGCCGTCGTCCACGCCAGAACGGGCGACCGCCTCCGCCACCCGCTCGGTGATGTTGACCATCTGGGCCCGGCGCGTGGTCCGGACCTCGAAGGTGACCCAGCTCACCTAACGGCGAGCTCGGGGAAGGTGGCGGCGCTCGGCACGAGCCCATCATTTCGCAAATCGCGAAGCGCGAGCAGGAATATCGGACGGCCGGCGGCCGTTGTTCCGTCCCGGGGTTTCAAAAACCACCCCACGAGGTAGACAACACCTGCATGCAACTCCAGACATCCGCTTCACTGTGGCTCGAGGAAGGCGAGGAGGTCTCGCCGGAGGTCGCCGACGTCCTTTCTGAGATCGAATCCGCCCCGCGTCAGGCCGCGGAGCCGGCCGAAACCGGGGCCGACGCCGACGCCCTTGGCGCCTACCTGCGCGAGATCGGACGGGGAGCCCTCCTCACGAAGGAGCAGGAGGTCGAGCTCGCCAAGCTGATCGAGGCCGGCTCCGACGCCGCGCGCCGGCGTATGACGGAGGCCAACCTCCGGCTGGTGGTCTCGATCGCCAAGAAGTACCAGGGCCGCGGGATGCCGCTGCTGGACCTGATCCAGGAGGGCAACGTCGGCCTCATGCGCGCGGTTGCCAAGTTCGACTACCGGCGCGGGTTCAAGTTCTCGACCTACGCGACGTGGTGGATCCGCCAGGCCGTGCTGCGCGCCATCGGTGACCAGGCGCGCACGATCCGGCTGCCGATCCACATCGGCGACCAGACCAACAAGATGATCCGGGTGTCCGACCGCCTGCGCGACTCGCTGGGCCGCCTGGCCACCGACGAGGAGATCGCGGAGGAGCTCGGGATAACGCCCGTCGAGGTCGAGGCGCTGCGCCAGACCTCGCGCGACACCGTCTCGCTCGAGACGCCGATCGGCGAGGAGGGCGACACCGAGCTCGGGCACCTGATCGAGGACGTGAACGCGGAGTCGCCCGCCAACGCGGCGATCCGGACCGACATGAAAGACCAGGTGGACGACGTGCTGCGCGCGCTGCGGCCGCGCGAGCGGCGGGTGATCCAGCTGCGTTTCGGGCTCACGGATGGGCACCAGCGGGCGCTCGACGAGGTCGCGCGGCGGATGGGCACGAGCCGGGAGACGGTCCGTCAGCTCGAGCGCGGGGCGCTCGCGAAGCTGCGGCAGACCGGTCGGGCGGCGGCGCTGCGGACCTACGCCTCGAGCTGACCCCGCGATACACCCGCTTTGCGCAAAGCGGACTTATCACCTGCGGCGGATGCAGCCGTTTCGCGCAAAACGGACGTGAGGTGCCGGCGTCTTGGATTCGAGGCCGTCCGCGCTTAGACTGACGGCGGGTATTCGTCCTTTTCTAACGAGGAGGTTTGGGGTATGCCACGCGCCAAGCAGCTGACGCTGACGGTACCGGACCGGCCGGGGATGCTCGGAGACATCGCCACCGCGCTGGGCGAGAAAAAGATCAACATCGTCGGCATCACCGCCGCCGCCATGCAGGGCGGGGGGATGATCTGGCTCGTCGTCGACAAGACGGCCGCCGCCAAGAAGGTCTGCGCACAGCACGGCTGGGACGTGAAGGAAGACGAGGTGCTCGCGGTGACGTTCGCCGACAAGCCCGGCACGCTGGGCAAGTTCGCGACCAAGCTCGGCAAGGCCGGCATCAACATCACCTTCGCGTACACAGGGGCCGGTGGCGCCCGCAAGCAGACCGGCTACTTCGGGGTCTCGGACCTCAAGGCGGCGCTGAAGGTCAGGGCCTAACTCCTCGGGCGAAGCCCGAGGAGGCATTTACCTGACGGAGTAGTCGCCCAGGCCGCGCTCCAGTCGCGCGAACGCGCGGCGCGCCTGCGCCCTGAACTCCGCGGCCAGCGCGGCTCCGCGCCGGCCGGCCATGACCTCGCCCCGAATGTGTGACACGAGTGCGCGGTGGACGGCCATCATGGCCGCCGCAGCAGCCAGCGCCTCGACGTCGTTCTCGCCCCCGATCACCCCGGCCAGGCGTCGCGTGTATTCCTCGACGATCTCGCGCTCTCGCGCGCGAAGGGACGGGCTGGCGCCAATGGCCTTGCCCGCCCTGAGGATCCCCTCGGCGCGCTCCTTGGTCTCGAGGTTGGCCGCCCCCTCGAGCACCCGCCGGCGGAACGCCTTCAGCGCGCTCTCCCCGCGCGGGCGGCTGCGCACCGCCTCGACCAGCTGCTCCTCGAAGAACTGCATGCCCGCGTAGAAAAGGTCTTCCTTGGTGGGGAAGTAGTTGTAGACGGTCATCTCGGAGACGTTCGCCGCGTCCGCGACCTCGGTGACGGTGACGCCCTCAAAGCCGCGCCTGGCGAACAGGCGCTGCGACGCCTCGAAGATGTCCTTTCGCGTCTGCTGCTTCTTGCGCTCCCTGAGCCCAATCACTGGAATGATTATAGTGGCATAATAGTTGTAGTCACTAAAGATTAGCTGGAGGAGTCAGGCAATGAGTCTCTACGCGATCGCTCTGTTCGTCCACGTCGTGGGCGCCGTGCTCGTGTTCGTGCTGCTCACGGTCGAAGGAGTCGGCCTGAGATCGAGTATGGCCGCGGCGAGCGTGAGCCGAGTCCTCGGACCGATCTCCGCGCTGGCGATCCTGACCCCGGGCTTCTACATGGCATCGCAGACCGGCTGGCACGCCTGGACAGCCGTCGGCCTAGCAAGCTACGCCGTCATCGCCGGCCTCGGCGCCTACACAGGCGTCAACGTCGCGCGACGGCGCATGTCTCCGCGAGCCGCAACCATGTCGTGGTTGATCAGGACGGGCATTGCCCTGGCGGTCGTGTTCGACATGACGGTCAAGCCCGACCTGGTCGGGTCAATCGTGGCGGTGGTAGTCGCGGTCGCGGTCGCGATGGCGGCCGCGGTGCCCACTGTTCGCCTGGTGCGAGCCGCCTGATGGGAAACCGGCTCGAGGGTCGCACTGCCCTGGTCACGGGATCGTCAAGAGGCATCGGAGCTGCGATCGCCCGACTGTTTGCGGCCGAAGGCGCGATAGTGGCGGTTCACGGCCGCGACCCCTCAGCGGTCGAGGATGTGCGCTCCAGCATCGAGGCTGCTGGAGGGCGAGCCCTTGGAGTCCTCGCGGAACTGACTGACATTGCCCAGATCGAGCGCATGCGCAGGGAGATCGAAAAGGCCAGAGGCCAGGTCGACCTCCTTGTCGCGAATGCGGGCGGCAGCCTGACCGCGCCGGGACCCCTCGAAGAGATCGCGATCGAGGGATGGAAGGCCACGGTGGACGCCAACCTGACCACCACCTTCCTGACGTTGCGGAGCTTCCTCCCAGGAATGAAGCAGCTGGGACGAGGCGACATCATCACGATTTCGTCGACCGCGGGCCGCCGACCGCACCCACGCTCCCCGATCCCGTACGCGGTGGCCAAAGCCGGCATCCAGCTCCTCACACAAGACGTCGCGCTTCAGGCCGGACCGTTCGGGATCCGGGCGAACTGCATCGCGCCTGAGACCATCCTGACCGAGGAGAACAGATCGCGGATCCCGCCCGACGTGCAGGTCCGACTTGCCGAAGCCCATGCCCTCCGCCGCCTCGGCACTCCTGAGGATGTGGCACGCACCGCGCTGTTCCTCGCCGACCGCGAACAGAGCGGATGGGTGACCGGGGCCGTGGTCGATCTGCACGGCGGGACTGAAATCGCTTAGTCCGCCTCCAGGGACTTGACAGCGGTCCGGCGTAGGCGGTATTCTACCGAGCAGTTAATTAGCTAGGTAGATAAATACGAGATGGGATCCGATCAGCTGAGCGTCACGTTTGCAGCCCTCGCCGATCCCACCCGGCGGGCGATCCTGGCTCGTCTCACCCAGGGAGAGGCCTCGGTCACGGAGCTGGCCAAACCGTTCGACCTGAGCCTCCCCGGCATCAGCAAACACTTGAAGGTGCTGCAGCGGGCCGGCCTGATCACGCAGAGCCGGAACGCGCAGTGGCGGCCGTGCCGCCTCGAGCCCGGACGCCTCAAGGAGGCGTCCGAGTGGGTTGGGGAGTACCGGCGCTTCTGGGACGACAGCTTCCAGCGCCTGGACGACGTTCTGCAGGATTTGATCAAGAAGGAGAAATCAGGTGAACAGCAAGGAGACCAGCACCATGCCCAAGACTGAGTACGTCATCGAGCCGAACAAGCAGGAGATCGTCTCGACGACGATCCTCGACGCCCCGCGCGAGCTCGTGTTCCGCGCCTACACGGAGCCGGAGCTCTTTGCGCAGTGGTGGGGCCCCCGCCGCTACAAGGTCGAGATCTCGAAGTTTGATTCGAGGCGAGGGGGCGAGTGGCACGTCACGCACGTCGGCGATGACGGCAGCCGGTACGAGTTCCGCGGCGTCAATCACGACGTCGTCGCACCGGAGCGGATCTGCCAGACGTTCGAGTACCTGGGCGTTCCCGGGCACGTCGCGCTGCAGACCGCGACCTTCGAGCCGCTCGGCAACAAGACGAAACTGGTAGCGCACCAGGTCTTCGAGTCCGTGATGGACCGGGACGGAATGGTCGCTTCCGGCATGGAGGACGGCGCCAACGAGTCCATGGAGCGGCTCGCGGAAGTCCTCGAGGCGCTGAAGGCAGGCAAGTGAGCCGGTCGGCTGAGGTCGACGCTTACATCGCGGCGGCGCCGAAGAAGACGCAGCCGATGCTCCGGCAGCTGCGGCAGACGATCCGGGCGGCGGCACCGATGGCCGAGGAAAGGATCAGCTACCGGATGCCGTTCTATGACTACAAGGGCCGGCTCGTCTACTTCGCCCACCACCCGACGCACATTGGTCTGTATCCGTCAGGCGACGCGAAAGGTCTCGAGAAGTACCTCACCGAGAAGGCAACGCTCAGCTTCCCGCTGGACGAGCCGCTGCCGCTCGACCGCATCCGCAAGCTCATCGAGGAACGTGTGAGGCTGCGCGATGCCGGGAGCGCGGTGCGAATGGTGCCAGCCTCTCCTCGGCCCGCGAAGACGCGATCAAGCTCTCGAGCCGGCGCTTCCTCGTCTCCTCGCGCTTCGCGCCCATGACCCAGAAAGCCGCCGTCTTGCGATAGGACGGCGGCTGCGCCTCGAAGAACTTCCAGGCAGCCGCGTGCTTCCGAAACGCGGCCTCGGTGGGCTCGTCGAACCCGCGGGATCGGTTCTCGTATGAATAGATCCGCGAGCGTGCTTCGTCGCGACGCTCGAACGCCGCTCGGCCGTTCGGGTGGAGGAGGCCCATCGCATCCAGCTCCTGGAAGCGCTTGATGTTGATCGCGCTCCATACGCTCCCTTTGCGCCGGGGCGTCACGCGCTGCGCCGAGCGGTCGTCGCCGAGCGAGTAGCGGACGCTGTCGATCCACCCGAAGCACAGCTCCTGGTCGACCAGGTCCTGCCATGTGATCGAGGGGTGGCCGGTGCGTTTGCGGTGATAGCCGACCCACAGCTCGGTCTCGGCGTCGTGGTTCGCCTCAAGCCACGCGCGGAGCTGCCCGGGCGTCTCGAAGAAGATGACGTTCTTGGGCGTTGGCATGTCGCCAGAATCTACGCGTGAGTCAGGCGCCGGGCACGGGAAGGGTCTACAACGAAGTTGCCGGCACCAGCCTGTTCCGGCTGACGGCGATCTCGGACGGGATTTTCGCGGTGGGGATGACGCTGCTGGTCCTGGGTCTGGCCGTGCCGGCGGTAGAAGCGGTCAAGACGGAGGGCGACCTGGCCCGGCAGCTCGGCGACCTGCTGCCGGCGATCGTCACGTACTTCATGAGCTTCCTCACACTCGGGATCTTCTGGGTGGGCCAGCAGACCCAGCTGAGCGAGGTCCTGCGCGCCAACCGCGCCTACACGTGGATCCACCTCGCGTTCCTGCTGTCGGTCACCCTGGTGCCCTTCTCGACCCAGCTGCTCGCGCGGTTCCACTGGTCACGGATCGCGCTGCTCGTCTACTGGCTGAACATCATGGTCATGGGGACTGTGCTGCTGATTGGCGCCGAGTACGCGGGGCGTGCGGGCCTGTTCCCCAAAGAGGCGGCCCCAAGGCTGCTTCGCCTGGTCCGCCGGCGCGTGTACGGAGCCCAGGGCCTCTACTTCGCTGGGCTCCTCCTCAGCGTGATCGACACCCACTGGAGCATCGGATTCATCGTCGCGATCCAGCTGAACTTCGTGTTTGCGCCACCGATCCCGTTTCTGCGCAGCATTTGAGCGGCTGCTCAATAGAATGCCCGCGGTATGTCTGAAGATCCCGCTCCGCGGGGAGCGCTGACAGGCAGGGTTGCCGTCGTCGTCGGCGGCGCCAGCGGGATCGGAAGGACGGCCGCCGGTGCGCTCGCGCGGCAGGGCGCGAGGATCGTCATCGCCGACTTCGACAACGCGCGTATGGAGCGCACGGTTGAGGAGATCCTCCACGTGGGCGGCGCGGACGCGGCCCTCGCCCTGCCCACCGACGTGCGCAACGACGGCTCGGTCGCCTCGATGGCGAGCGATGCGATCAAGGCGATGGGCCAGGTGGACGTCCTGATGAACATGGCCGGCGTCTTCCTGCAGGGACCGCTCGAGCGCATCAAGGCGGCCGACTGGAGGTGGGTGTTCGAGACCAACCTTCTCGGCACCGTGCGCACGTGCATGGCGTTCGCGCCGCACATGGCCGAGCGGGGCGCCGGCCACATCGTCAACGCGACCAGCGCCGCCAACATGGCGACGACGATCGCTTACGACAGCTGCTCGGCGGCGGTGGCGGCCTTCACGAACGCACTCGCCCAACGGCTTCGGCCGAAGGGCGTCCACGTTTCGCTCTTCACCACCGGCGCCGGCGGACCGCGCATCGGTCAGAACACGCGGTCTCGAGGGATGGGCCGGATCCTGCACCCGACCGACGACCTCGAGGAAAGGGCCGCGCCCGACGGTCGTCTCATCGACGAGCTGCTGGGCGTCCTGCAGCGGTGAACGTCCCGACAGACCTTCTCTCCAGCATCGGCATCTGCGTCGGCGCGGCCGCGCTGATCGCCGCGGTCACCTGGCGCTTCAAGCAGCCGCTGATCATCGCCTACCTCGCGACGGGCGTGATCATCGGCCCGCACATCGGGCTCCGGTGGATCACCAACGACGAGAGCATCCGCACCGTCGCCGAGATCGGGCTGATCCTGCTCCTGTTCGTCATCGGCCTCGAGATCGACCTGCGCAAGATGGCCTCGGGCGGCGCCGCGGTGCTGCTCACCGGGGCGCTGCAGGTCCCGATCTGCGTCGCCCTCGGGCTCGGGTTCTTCCTCCTGCTCGGGGTCGGAAACGCTCCGCACAACTACGCCCTGCTCTACCTCGCAGCGTGCATGAGCCTGTCGAGCACGCTGGTCGTGGTCAAGATCCTGAACGACAAGTTCGAGCTCGACACACTGCCGGGGCGGATCACGCTCGGCGTGCTGGTCATCCAGGACCTCTGGGCCGTCGCGATGCTCGCCGTCCAGCCGAACATCGTCAACCCCAACCTCGTCCCGCTGCTCGGGTCGCTGTGGCGCGGGGCGGTGCTCGTGGTCGCCGGCTTTGCCCTGGCGAAGTACGCGCTGCCGTTCCTGTTTCGGACCGTCCAGAAGGCGCCCGAGCTGATTCTGGTCTCGGCGCTCGCCTGGTGTTTCTTTCTCGCCGCGGCGGCCAGCCTGATCGGGCTCTCCCGCGAGATGGGCGCGCTCATCGCCGGCGTCAGCCTCTCGACCTTTCCCTACAACGTGGACGTCGTGGCCAAGACGGTCAGCATCCGCGACTTCTTCGTCACGCTCTTCTTCGTCGCGCTCGGGATGCAGATCACGATCCCGAGCCTGCAGGTGCTGGAGCTGTCGCTAGCGGCGTCGATCTTCGTGGTCGCCAGCCGCGTCGTCGTGGTCCCGATCCTCTACGCGCTGCGGCTCGGCTTGCGCACCAGCATTCTGCCCGCGATCAACCTCGCCCAGGTGAGCGAGTTCTCGATCGTCATCGCGTCGCTCGGCGTCACGCTGCACCAGATCGGACAGGACACCTTGACCGTCGTCATCATCACGTTCGCGGTGACCTCGGTCGTCTCGACCTACATGATCAACTCGAGCCACTCGATCCAGGCGGTGCTGACCGTGGTGTTCAAGACATTGGGTCTGAGGGACCTCGATGCGGCCCGCAAGGAAGACGCGGAGGAGCTGCACCAACCGGTGATCTTCCTGGGCTTTTTCCGCGACACGAGCTCGATCCTGTACGAGTTCGAGCACGAGGGCACCGCCGCCGAGGCCAGGGCGTTCGTGGAGAAGATCCTCGTCATCGACTTCAACCCGAACGTGCTGAGCGAGCTGCGCAAGAAGGACATCAAGTGCATTTACGGCGACATCGCGCACTCGGACACGCTGCGTCACGCGGGCGTCGCGCACGCTCAGCTGGTGGTGTCGAGCATCACCGACGACGTCCTCCGCGGCACGAGCAACCTGCGCCTGATGAAGATCGTGCACACGCACGCGCCCAATGCTCACGTGGTGCTGACGACGGAGCACATTCCGCAAGCCCTGCGCTTTTACGAGGAGGGGGCGGACTTCGTGTTCGTGCCCCGGCTGTACTCGGCAGCGGCGTGCGCCCGGATCCTGCGCAAGGGCCTGAACGGGGGCTTCGAGGAGGTTCGCTCGCAGGCGATCGACCATCTCTCGCACAGGCAGGAAGTCCTGGCGTAGCGCGCTCCGTATCTTGTCGGTGGTGGATACCGCAAGGCTGAGCCCGCTGGAACCGCTTGCGAAGGCCTACGTAAGGGCCGTGCCCGACGACCCCGCGGACGGCGGCCTGTTCGGCCCACGCAGCATGGTCTGGCGCGTCAATCGCGACCGCAGCTTCCCCCTCGCCGGCATGCGCTCGCTGATGGTCCAGGCTCTCCATCCGCTCGCGATGGCCGGTGTCGCCCAGCACAGCGCCTGGAGGCGAGACCCGTTCGGCCGCCTCGCCGCGACGAGCAGCTACCTGCTGACGACGACCTACGGTGACACCGCCTCCGCGCTCGCGGCCGCGGCCTGGGTGCGCAAGGTCCACACCCGGGTGCGCGGCACCGATCCGGAGACCGGCCTGCCCTACAGCGCAGAAGACCCCGCCTTGCTCCTGTGGGTGCACGCGGGCATGGTCGACTCGATCGTCGAGGTCGTTCGCCGGTACGGCCGGCCCATAGAACCCGCCGACCTCGACCGCTATGTGGCCGAGATGGTCAGGTTCGCGGAGATCGTTGGCGTGCCGCGCGAGGACGTGCCCGCCACCGCCCGGTCGCTGCGGGCATACATCGAGTCTGTCGACCTCCGCCAGGCGACCCCGGCGGCGAGGGAGGCGATTGCCATCGTCCTCGACCCACCGGATCTCGACGATGACATGCGCGACCTTTGGCACGACCTCGGCCAGGTTGCCGTCGGCACCCTGCCCGACTGGGCGCGCGAGATGTACGGCTACCCGGCGCCGCCCGCCGAATCGATGGAGCGCGAACCCGTCCGCCAGCTGCTCGGGGCGCTCGACCTGGCGTTCGAGTCCCTGCCGGGGGTCCTCGAGGCGCGGCAGCGGATCGAGCTGCGCTCGCGAGCGTGAGCGCCTCCACTTCAGCCATTCGGCAGTCGCGGGTCAGCCGTGGCGCCGCGCTGGCCCGCCTCGCCCTGCGCATCGGCGGCCGCTATGTCGCCCGTTCGCCACGGCTTCTGTTCGCCTCGGTCGAAAGGCGCGGCGAGCTCCGGCACGACCTCGCCCTCCGCTCCGCCGACGAGGTGGCCGAGGAGCTGGGCGCGATGAAGGGGGTGTTGATGAAGCTGGGCCAGATGGCCAGCTACATCTATGAGGACATGCCCGCGACGTTCCGCGCCTCGATGTCGCGGCTGCAGCACAGGGCGCCGCCCATGACCGGAGCACTGGCGGCGTCGGTCATCGCCGAGGAGCTGGAGGGCAAGCCAGAGCAGGTCTTCGCGGAATGGGACCCCGTGCCGTTCGCGGCAGCGTCAATCGGCCAGGTCCACCGCGCCATCACGCGCGCCGGCCGCGCGGTCGCCGTCAAGGTCCAGTACCCGGGCATCGGCCGCAGCATCACCTCCGACCTCCGCAACGTCGGCCTGCTGCGGCGGATCGTCGGCGCCGCGTTTCCCGGCCTTGATGTCCGCTCGCTCGTCGACGAGCTGGGCGACCGGCTGCACGAGGAGGTCGACTACCTCCGCGAGGCGGACAGCCAGGAGCTGTTCGCCGGCTACTACGACGGCCACCCGTACATCCGCGTGCCGCACGTGATCCGCGAGCTCAGCACCGAGCGGGTGCTCACGAGCGAGCTCGTTTCGGGCGCCACCTTCGACGAGCTGCTCACCTGGGACCAGCGCGAGAAGGACCTCGCGGCGGAGACGATCCATCGCTTTGTCTTTCGAAGCCTTTACCGGCTCCACGCCTTCAACGGAGACCCGCACCCGGGCAACTACCTGTTCCACCGCGGAGGCCGCGTATCCTTCCTCGACTTCGGCCTGACCAAGCGCTTCACCGACGACGACCTGGCTCCCCTCGTCGACGCGGTGCGGTTCCTCGTCTTCGAGAAGGACTACGAGGCTTTCCGGGCCGCCCTCGAGCGGGCAGGATTCCTGAAGCCAGGAGCGCCCGTGCCCACCGAGACTGTGGTCGACCGCTTCGGCCAGTTCTACGGCACCGTCCTCCAGGACGCCCCGATGACCATCACGCCGGCCTACGCCTCGGCGATCGTGCGCCGTTTCTTCGACGCCCGCGGCCCGCTCGCCCCCTATTCGGACGTGCCCCGGGCATACGTGATCATGCAGCGCATCAACCTGGGCCTCTACGCCGTGCTTGGCAGCCTGAACGCCACCGCCAACTGGCGCCGGATCGCCGAGGAGATCTGGCCGTTCCGGAACGGCCCGCCTTCGACCCCGATCGGCCAGGCGGAGGCAGACTGGCTGCGCACAAACCCCCAAAAAGTGTTAAGAATCACCTAGCTACTGGGGACTTATCTAGCTCTTTCCGGGGGGATTTGACTATGGCGAGTACAGCCGGATCTTCCGTCTTGGATGCCATGCCGCCGGACGAACGGCGGCGAAACATGTTGAAGGCCGTGGTGGCCAGCACCGTCGGCACCTCGATCGAGTGGTACGACTACTTCCTGTTCGGGACGGCGGGCGCGCTCGTATTCGCGAAGCTGTTCTTCCCGAAGTCGGACCCCCTCGCGGGAACCCTTAACGTCTACGTGATCTTCTTCGCCGGCTTCCTGGCCAGGCCAGTCGGCGCCTGGCTGTTCGGGACCTACGGTGACCGCATCGGCCGCAAGGCGACCCTGATCGCGACGCTGCTGACCATGGGGATTGCCACGTTCCTCATAGGAGTGATGCCGACGTACGCGACGCTTGGCATCTGGGCGGCCGTGGTCCTGGTCGCCCTGCGTCTTTTCCAGGGGATTGGCGTCGGCGGGGAGTGGGGCGGCTCGGTCCTCCTGGCCATGGAGTGGGGGAGTCAGAAGCGCAAAGGCTGGCTCGGCAGCTGGCCGCAGTTCGGGGTCCCGATCGGACTCGTGCTGGCAAACGCCGTCGTCGCCCTGACCGTCACGCTGGCCGGCGAGAAGGCGTTTCTGGATTGGGCGTGGAGGATTCCGTTCCTGCTCAGCATCTTCCTGGTCGGCGTCGGTCTCTACATCAGGTTGGGCATCGTCGAGACACCCGTCTTCCAGGCGATCCTCAAGGAGCAGCGTGTGGAGCAGGCTCCCGTGAGGCAGGTCGTGCAGCGGAACTGGCGCGAGATCGTGCTGAGCGCCCTGCTGCGGCTGCCCGAACAGGCGCCGTTCTATCTGTTCACTGTCTTCGTCTTCACTTACGGCGCCGCACACGCGTTCAACAAACCGTTCCTGACCTGGGCCGTGAGCGTCGCGGGCCTTGTCTCCCTCTTCACGATCCCGCTCTTCGGCTACCTGTCCGACGTGATCGGCCGGAAGACGATGTACATGCTTGGGATCGCCGTGATGGCGGCGTGGGGCTTCGTCTACTTCGGCCTGTTCTTGGCAGCGGTGCCGGTCCTGGTATTCATCGTCATTGCGGTCTCCTTGATCCCGCATGACATGCAGTACGGACCACAGGCTTCGCTGATCGCCGAGAGCTTCACAGGTCGGCTGCGGTACAGCGGAGCGTCGCTCGGCTATCAGCTGGCCTCGATCTTCGCCGGCGGCCCCGCGCCCTACATAGCGACCGGGCTGTGGGCCGGAAAGTTCGACATCCTGGGCCTGACGTTCAATTCGCCGTTTGCGGCCAAGAACCCTTACACGATCAGCGGCTACATCCTCGTTTGCTGCGTGATCGGATTCCTCGCCACCGCCGCGCTGAAGGACCGCTCGAAGCTCGACCACACGGTCGAGTACGACGCGCAGGAGCCGATGGAGGCCGAAGGGGTCAGGCGACCCGCGATGGGTTAACTCGAAGGTTTCCCTTCCTCAAAGAGGCGTCCGTCGCAAGGCGGCGCCTCTTTTCTCTGTCTGCGCGTTGCCAAAGGCTAAAGTCCGGGGCATGGCCGACCCGCTCGTCCTCATCTTCGACGGGACTTGAGGCGTTTGAACGCGGATGGCGCGCTGGGTCCGCCGGCGCGACCGGGCCGGCCGTGTGCTGGCCGTCGCCAACCAGAAGCCGGGCGTGCTCGAGCGTTACGGGTTGACCCGCGAGGACGTGGACCGAGCCGCCTGGACGGTTGACGGCCAGGGACGCAAGCTCCAGGCGGCGGCGGCCATCAACCGCGTGCTGGACGAGCTGGGCGGCGGATGGCGGGTGGTCGCGGCGCTCTACCCCCCGCGGCCGATCGCGGCCATCGAAGAGGCGGTCTACCGCTGGTTCGCGCGGAACCGGGGGCGGTTCCACCGCTTCGGCGTCACGCCGGAGTGCAACGAACCGGGCGCCGGCTGCGCTTGAGCGATCTTTTCGCCGCTGAGCACCTTGGTGCGCTGGCGGTGATCGCGGTCGTCGCGGCGGCCCTGGTCGCGGCGGTGCGCAGGCCGGCTCTCCAGGAATGGGAAGGACGCCTGCTGGCCCTGGTCCTGGTCGCGGATGAGGTCAGCTGGTGGGTCTACCTCGCGATGGGCGGCGGCCTGCCCGGCCAGCGCGAGCAGCCGCTGCCGCTGCAGCTGTGCGACGTCGCGATCCTGGTCGCCGCCGCCGCCCTGTGGACGCGCCGGCCGCTGCTCGTCGAGGTGGCTTACTTCTGGGGCCTGGCCGGGACAGTACAGGCGCTGATCACACCTGACCTGCCGCAGCATTTCCCGAGCTTCCCGTACTTCCAGTACTACGTCGCCCACGGAGGCGTGGTGGCGGCCGCGCTCGTCCTGGTGGTCGGTCTGCGCATTCGTCCACGACCGTGGTCGGTGGTCAGGGTCGGGGCGCTGACGCTCGGCTACGCGGCGCTGGTCGGCCTCGTCGACGCTGTGACGGGCGCCGACTACATGTACCTCCGCGCCAAGTCGCCGAGCCCGACGCTCCTCGACGTCCTCGGACCGTGGCCGTGGTATCTGCTTTCGGCGACGGTGATCGGCATCGTCCTGCTCGCGGTGCTCGACGCGCCGTTCCGAATCAGTCGAGGCTCTGCCCGAACCGCTCCCCTGACGCCACTTCGTTGAACGGTTTGCGCCTTTTGTTGCCGACGATCTTGCGCCGCGGATAGCCCAGAGGCACCACCGCCAGCACGTCGTAGGTGTCGGGAAAGCCGAACTCCTTGCGGACGCCCTCGATGCCGCCGAACCCCGTCCAGTTCGACGCGACCCCGTCGCCCCAGGCGGTCAGCAGCATCGACTGGATGGCGCGGCTGGCGTCGGAGAGGCCGTAGTGTCCCGTCGCCTTCTCGTAGGCGACGATGACCGCGGCCGCGGCGTTTGCGGTGTAGCCGCCGGTCCGGACGAGCGAGCCTAGCTTGCGGAGCCCGTCGCGCTCCTGGACCAGCACGAAATGCCACGGCTGCCCGTTTCGCCCGCTGGCCGTCTGCCGGCCGGCCTCCACGATCCGTCGCAAGACGTCGTCCGGCACGGGCCTGTCCGCGAACTCGCGGACGGCCAGCACCGTCCGGACCGCCTCGAAAACTTCGTTCGCCACGGCCGAAATTGTCTTAGGTTTATGCGCCGGGATGGAGCAGAAGCAGGCGCCGGGCGCGCCGAGGCGTGAGCGGCGGATCAGCAGCCCGGGGCATCGAGCGGCCTACCAGGCGGCCAAAGACGCGCCCGCCGAGCACAAACCGGAGCTCATCACCTCCCGCTCGGTGGCGCCGCAGGTGCACGGCGCCGGGACGATCGGCCAGTTCAACACGTGGCTCGCCGTCAACGTGACGAGGAGAGTTGGCACGATGTGGGCGGCGTACGTCTTCACGCTCATCGCGATCGGCGGCGGCGTCGCGGTCGTCACACAGAACGCGTTCCTGACCGCGCTGAGCATTCTCATCAGCCAGACATTCCTCCAGCTCGTGCTCCTGCCGATCATCATCGTCGGCCAGAACGTGATCTCCGCCAGCCAGGACGCGCGGGCGGAGGCCGACCACCTCACGCTCACCACGCTGCACGCCATCAACGTTCAGCAGCTGAAGATGCTCGAGGTGCAGGAGGAGATGCTGAAGCAGCAGCGTGAGATCCTCGACATGCTGCAGCACAAGAACACGACACCCGGTGCCTGAGGAACACGAACCGGGCTCCTTTCTGAAGGCCACGCTGGCGTCGCAGCCTCGCGAGCTGGAACGAATCCTTGCCGACGGCGAATCCGCCGCCCAGGCCGCGAAGCGACTGGCCGGCTGCTCCCGGGTCTTTCTGGTCGGCACCGGCACCAGCTACCACGGCGCGCTGGCCGGCCAGTACATGCTGCGCAGCGCGGGCGTCGACGCTTGGGCCGTCAGGGCCTTCGAATTCTCGATGTATCCGCCGCGGATCCGCGACGACGATGGCCTGATCCTTCTCAGCCATCGCGGAACGAAGCGCTACAGCCAGGAGGCGCTCGACCTGTTCGCCAAGAGGAACGACCGCTGGACCGTGATCACGGGGATGGGCTCTCCGCTCGAGGGTCCAGGTGTCGTCAGGACGGTCGAGCAGGAGCGTTCGCCGGTGCACACGGCGAGCCACACGGGCGCGCTGCTTCGTCTCGCCCAGGTTGCCGCTGCGCTCGGGCGCCCTTCATGGATGGGCCAGCTTGCAGAGCTGCCTGATCGCGTCCATCAGGCGGTCGCCGATGGAGACACTGTCGCGGCTCAAACAGACGAGGTCGAGTTGAGGCCGGTGACCCACTTCGTGGGCGGCGGCCCGGCGCGCGCGACCGCCTACGAGGGCGCGCTCAAGCTGCGCGAGGCGAGCCACCTCGTGAGCGCGGAAGGTCACGACGTCGAAGGCATCCTTCACGGCCCGCTGGTCAGCATTCAGCCGGGCACGCCGGTGGTGCTCATCAAACAGCCCGGTCCGTCGCTGCAGCGGATCGAGGAAGTCGAGTCGGCGTTGCGTGAGATCTCGGCGAAGGTGCTTTCGTTTCCGCCGGCTTCAGACCTCGATGAGGTGCTGGCGCCTATCGTGAACGTCGTGCCGCTGCAATGGCTCGCATACCACGCCTCGCGGAAGCTCGGGGTCGACGCGGACTCCTTTCGCCGCGACGAGAAGGAATACGCGGCCGCACAATCTAAATTCACCCTTTAGATGAATCAGGCCATCGACATGCTGGCGGTCGGCACGGGGGCGCTCCTGCTCCTGGTCACCTCATACGACCTCTTCCAGTCGGTGGTGCTCCCGCGACCGGCGGTGCGGAAGTTCACGCTGGCGCGGACCGTCATACGGCCGCTGTGGCGAGTCTGGCGCTGGGTCGCCCTACGGTCAACCGCCGTGGACCGCAGCGAGGCGAGGCTCGCCGCCTACGCACCCATCGCCCTGATCCTTCTGTTCCTGATCTGGGCACTCGCGCTGGTCGTCGGCTACGGCCTCATCATCTACGGGCTTCGCACGGAGTTCCGTCCCGAGCTGGCGGACTTCCCTGATGCGTTTTACGTCTCGGCGTCAACGCTGGTCCCGCTCGCATACGGCGACTTTGTTCCGGAGCAGGGTTTCGCCCGCGCGCTGATCATCATAGAGAGCGCGAACGGGGTCGCATTCGCGGCGCTCGCCATCACCCTGCTCTTCGAGCTCTACGGCTCGTTCCGCGAACGCGAGGAGGCGGTGGTCGCGCTCGACGCGCTCGCAGGCGCGCCGGCATCGGCGGTGCAGCTGCTCGAGACGGCCGCCGGGCACAACATGGACGGGAAGCTGCGCGAGACGTTCGAGGAGTGGCGGAAATGGGCCGCGATGGTCCTGGAGAGCCATCTCGCCTATCCGCTGCTCGTCTACTTCCGCTCGAGCCACGACAACGAGGCCTGGATCAACTCTTTCGGCGCGGTGATGGACGCGGCCATTCTGATCCTCAGCTCGGTCGACAACGACGCATCGTCAGGGAGCGCCAAGCTGATGTTCACCGTCGGCAACCACATGGTCGAGGACATGGCCTGGGTCTTCCGGTTCCCACCGGACACCTCGCCGATCATCGAGCGCGAGGAGTACGTCGCCGCAATCGCCAGGCTAAAGGCTGCCGGCTACCGCGCAATGGATGGAGAGGAGCACTGGCTGAAGTTCGCCAAGATGCGCGGCAACTACGCGACCGTTCTGAACCGGATCGCCTCGACGCTGGCGGCGCCGCCCGCGCCGTGGGTAGGCGATCGGTCGTACCTGCCGCACCGGCAGCGGCCGCGCCGCCGGCGGGCGCCGGTGGCCCAGAAGCCTGCGGCCTAGCTCGTAGCCGCTTTGCGCAAAACGGGCCCGTGAAGTGGCGCTGATGCGTCCTTTTTGCGCAAAGCGGTTGTGTTGAGCGCGAAAGAAGGGCCGGCGCGAGGCCGGCCCTTTTGCGAATCGCCTCTAACGATCAGCCGAAAAACGCAAACACCCGGTTGATCAGGTCTGTTCGCTCGGCGGCGGACCCGTAGGCCTCGAACGGGAACGCCAGGAACACGACCTTGTAGCCGCCGCTGAAGGACAGCCCGTCCGTCTTGACGTTGTCGTCGGTGAAGATCGGCACCGCGGTGCCATTCGGCGTGATCTCATCCTCGAAGTCGTTGCCGAGGACGGTGTCGTCGTACGGCACGGAGCCGACGCCGTCGGACAGAGTGCCGGCCACGCCGTTGATGTGCTTGGTGGCCTTGTCGTTCTGCGTCTCGCTGCCGTCCCAGGTGACGTGGAGGTAGTTGCGGACGAACGCCGTCGTGCCGCCTGACTGGTCGAGCAGGTCCTGGCCCGACAGAAACAGGTTGCCGCCGCCGTTCAGGTAGGCCGTGAGCTCGCCCTCGTAGGGAAGGATCGGGCTCGGGAAGCTGTTGCCGGTGAACCACACCACGTACTTGAACGACTCCAGGTAGTTAAGCGGCAGGTTCGAGTCGACGCTCAGGTCCCAGACCTGGAAGGACTTGCCGGCCGCGGTCAGCGCGTCCGTGTAGAACTTGTTGACGTCGACCGGCGTGGTCGAAAAGGAGTCATCGTCGACGACCAGCGTGTCGACCGCGACCGCGATCGTCTTGAGGGAAGAGGACGCGCTGAGCGTCGGGCTGCCCACGGACGTCGCCGTGATGGTCGCGGTGCTCGTCGCCGAGTCCGCGGTGCCCGCCGGTATGTCCACCTTGACGCAGACGTTCGTCGACTGGCCGGCGCTGATCGCCGGCGTCGCGTTGATCGCGGTGGAGCACGTCGAGTCGAGGAAGCTGACGGGGAACGTCCCGCCGCTGGACGACATCGCGTAGCTGTCGTTCATGAACCCGTTGTTGGTGATCGCCACGCGGTCCAGGACGCTCGTGCCCACGCGAGCGCCGTCGGTCTGGCTCGCCGGGCTGATCGCGAAGGCGAAGGCCGGAGCGATAGGGGTCACCGTCGGGGAGCCGCTGGTCGAGAAACCGCCCGCGGCCGCCGCCCCGAAGCCGTCGTCGACGATCGACCTGACGCCCGACTTCAGGCCCGGGTCGATCTCCACCCTCAGGTGGACCGAAACGCTGCCCGCCGACGGAATCGAGATGCCCGACCACCTCACCGTCCCGCCGCCGTTGGTCCCGCCCGAGTCGGCCGAGACGAAGCTGGTGTTGGCGGGGATGGGGTCGCTGATCGTCACGCCGGTGGCCGTGGCGTTGCCGATGTTGCGGAGCGTGATCGTGTAGTCGATGTTGCTGCCCGGGCCGACGGGAATGCCCGAGTCCTTCTTGGAGATGACCAGGGCCGGGGCCTGCGTGGAGTCCGTGAGGCTCCAGGCGCCGCGGCCGTGGGTCCCCGCGCCGATCACGCGGTCGTACGAGTCGAGGTCGATCTGGTCGACCGCGACGGCCGGGATCGTGCCCGCGCCGCCGAGTTGGCCCCAGTGACCGCCGCCGTCGTAGGTCACGAACGGACCGACGTCGGTCGCGGCGTAGAGCGTGTTCGGGAACGATGGGTCGAGGGTCAGCGAGTTGACCGGGTTGTCCGGCAGGTTGCCGCTGATGTCGGTCCACGACTGGCCCGCGTCGCTTGTCTTGAAGACGTGGCCCGGCTGGTGCGGCGTGGCGGCGTTGTAGCCGTTATAGCCGACGTACGCGATGCGGTCGTTGCTCCGGTCGACGGCTATCCATGCGACCGGGCGGTCCGGGAGCGAGTGCTTGTCGCCCGCGCCCTGGCTGTGCTGGTCGAGGCGGATCCAGGTTGGGCTGTCGCTGGTCATGGCGTCGGGGCTGAAGAAGACAAGGCCGTCGTCGGAGCCTGTGTACACGCCAGCGCCTCCGCCGACGCCGATGGCGGAGATGAAGCAACCGCGCGCACCGTTTGGCGCGGTGCCTGTGCAGCCGCTGGTGAGGTCGGGGCTGATGTTCTTGAACGTCACGTCGGATGCCTGTCGCGCCTTGGCGTTGTTGGTCCTGTAAAGGCGGAAGGTGGCCGTGAACAGCTGATTGGTGTTCTGCTGGTTGAGGGCGACCGGGATGTAGAACTCCGAGCGGTCACCGGTGTTGATGCCGGTCAGGATCGGCTGGCGGGTGAAAAATCCGGCGCCGCCGTCGCTGATCCGGTACAGCGAGACGCCGAAGAACGTGCCGTAGACGAAGCACGCTCCGAAACCGCACGAGTTGTCGTCGGTCTGGTCGACGACGACCTGGCCGCCGTCGCCCGAGGTCATGTCGAAAAACGTGCCCGAGTTGACGGACTTGCGCAGGGTGCCGTTGTCCTGCGTGCCGCCCCAGAACCGTTGCGTTTGCGCGCCAACCGGGACCAGCATCTGCGGCACCACGGCGATCGAGGTGAACTGTGCGATCTGCAGCCCGGTCCGGCCGGTGACGCCCGCAGTGTTCGGGTTGACGCTGCCGTTGAAGTTCTGCCACGTGACCGCGCTCAGTGCGTCGCCCGGGTCGTTCCTGCCGCCTCGGCTGGTGCTGTAGTAGACGCCGCCGTCGTTGCCGATCAGGACGTTGTTGCTGTTGTTCGGGTCGAACGCCAGGGCGTGGAAGTCGGGGTGCAGGTTCCAGCCGAGGTTCTTCCACGTCGCTCCACCGTCGGTCGAGCGGAAGATGCCGCCGGACGGCGGGTTGAGGCTGTAGCCGAATGACCCTGCAGCGAAAACGACGTCCGGGTTGGTCGGGTCGGTCTCGATGACGTTGTCGTAGAAGCACTGCGTGCCGCAGTAGCCAAGGACCGAGTCGATGCCTGTGCCGTGGCCTGTGTCGACCCAGGTCGCGCCTTCGTCGGTCGACTTGAACAGGCGGCCGGCGTGGTGGTGGCCCGCGGTGTCGACCCAGTCAAAGCCGGTGTACAGGGTCGCGGTCGCGGCGCCGGCCGGGTGTGAGAGCCCGAGGTTGAAGCGAGTCAAGCCCGCGGCGAAGTTGGCGTCGGTCGGAAGCCCGTTCATGATCGGGTTCCAGGTCGCACCGCCGTCCGTGCTCTTGTAGATCTTGTCGCTCCAGAAGGAGCCGTACAGGTTCTTCGGGTTCTGCGGGTCGAGGCGTAGGTCGGTCGCGCCCAGCGAGACGGCGGGCGCAGCCATCAGCAGCGTCCACGTCGCGGCGCCGTCGTGCGACTCCCAGATGCCGAACGTCGAGTGGATCGGGGGCGAAACGCGGCGGTCGCCGCCGCGGCCGCGCAGGATCGCGGCGTAGAGGTGGTTCGCGTCGTTGGGATCGACCGCCAGCCGCGAGGTGGAGACGCCGAAGAAGAAGTCGCCCGAGACGTTGTTCCAGGTGACCCCGCCGTCGGTCGACTTGAGGATGCCGTGGCCGAAGTAGCTGTCACCGGACAGCGCGCCTTCACCGGTGCCCGCGTAGACGACGTTGTCGTCAGACGGGGCGACGGCGAGGGCGCCGATGGCGATCGAGGAGAGGCTGTCGGTGCGAGGAGACCAGTGCTTGGTAACCGGATCCCAGAGCCAGATCCCTCCCTGGGCGGCGCCCAGGATGAGCTGGCCGTTCTTGCGGATCGCCAGCGCGCCGATGCGGCCGCTCTGCGCTGCGAAAGTGTTGTTGCTGCGCTGCACCTGGACGATCGGGTTCGGCCCGAGCGGCGCCCAGTCGGCGGTGAAGGTCGTCGGCCCCGTGGGCGGCGGGTTCTTAAGAAGCTTCGCCTGGTCGGCGGCCGCCTTGCGCAGCGCGACCGCCTGGTCGACGCTGAGCGGCGCGCTCCCTGCGAGCCGGCCGCTGATGAAAGCCTGGTCGCGCAGCAGCAGCTGCGATTCGAGCTCGTCGTTCTGGCCCGGGATTACCGTCCCGGGATTCAACGTGGCCGTGTCTTCTCCGGCCGTCGATCCGGCTCCCGGCTGCGTGTCCGCGAAACCAGGACCGGCCGCGGCCCCGAGAACGGCAACCGTCCCGAAGATGGCGCTCAGCGCTCGCCAGCGATGCTTCCCCATATTGCTTCCCCTCTTTTAGGTGTAACCCGGAGCCGGCATCTCAGGACGGCGCGAAGCTCTACTCTCCAGCGGCTTAGCGCTCGAATCGGCGGACCCGTGTGCAGGGCCGCCTTCGTAGGCCGGAATAGATTGGATTAGGAATGGGCCGAAGTCAAGCGAGCCTTCAGGTCGCCTTAAATAACCCGCGACTGCCCGGGAGTCGCGGTGGCTAGCTGATCCGCACTCCCGCGGGCAGCCGGCCCGCCTTGACCTTCGTGCCGTCGACCGCGAAATCCAATCGCTGACCCGCGAAATGAAGACCCGTGACCTCGATCCGGTTCCACATCCCCGTCTCGACCGGGGCGATGCGCAGCGTCTTGCGCCGGGGATCCGCCTCCAGGCCGAGGATGGACGCCACGCAGGTGAACATCGCGGCCGCCGACCACAGCTGCGGCGTGCATGTGTTCCAGTACTCGCGCGGCGGCTCGCCCGGCGTGCGCGTGTCGCCGCAGAAGAGCTCGGGCGGCCGGCGCATCGGGAACTCCATCGACGCCTCGACGATCGCGCGCGCGACCCGTTCCGCTTCGGCCGCGAACCCGTACTGACGCATCCCCGCGACCGCGAGCGCGGTGTCGAACGGCCACACCGAGCCGTTGTGGTAGCTGCATGGGTCGTAGTTGACGGCGCGCTCGGAGAGCGTGCGGATGCCCCAACCAGTGAACATGTCCGGCGCCATCAGCCGGCGCGTCACCAGCTCGGCCCTGGTCCGGTCGAGGACGCGCATCCACAAGCAGTGGCCCGGGTTCGACGTTATCGCCTTGACCTGGTGCTTTTGGCCGTCCAGCGCCTGCGCGATGAACTTCGCGTCGGGCATCCAGAAGTCGTGGTTGAACCTTCGCTTCAGCGCCGCGGCGTGCTTGCGCAGCTCCGGGTTGCGGCGTGACATCCCAACCAGTCCGCGGTGCAGGTACGCCTGCACCTCGCACAACGCCGCCGGGCGCAGCACGTCGGTGCCGTCGGTGTTGTTGAGCGAATCGTCGGAATCTTTCCAGCCCTGGTTGCGCGCGCGGCCGCCGGCGTACTCGACGTAACCGTCACCGTCGGAGTCTCCGTATTTCGTGCACCATTCGAGCGCCGCCTTGGCTGCCGGCCACAACTCGTCCGCGAGGTGGTGGTCGTGAGTCCAGCTCTCGGTCTCAGTAAGCGCGCATAGAAACAGCGCGGTGGCGTCGACGGTGCCGTAGAGGATGTGCGGCCAGAACCCGCGCTCCACGACCTCGCCGTCGCGGACCTCATGCAGGATCTTGCCCGGCTGCTCGTCGCTGCCATCGTCGATGCGAGCGCCCTGATACCGCGCGAGGTAGCGCAGGACGCCGCGCGCCAGCTCGGGGTTGACGTGAAGCAGGAGGATTGAGCTGATGAGCGTGTCCCGGCCGAATGGCACCGCGTACCAGGGAAGGCCACCGGTCGGGTAGATGCCGGTGTCGTACCGGTTGCACAGCATGCGGATGTCGTCGAGCGCCCGGTCGAGCAGCTCGTTGAGCGCCGGGTTGTCGGTGCGCACGGACATCGACTCCGCTTCCCACCGCCGATAGTCATCCTTCGCCTCTTCGAGTCCGGCGACGAAGTCGATGATCGGACGGTCGGACTCGGGCACGACGTCCAGGCGGAGGGTGAACTCGTCGCCGGGCAGGAGCCGCAGCTGGTGCTTGAGGCCCTCGGGAAACGCGATCACGCGGGAGGCGCGGTTGTCGTAGCTGAACCGCACGCCGTCGACGGTCTTCGCCGCCTGCGCCTCACTCGGGTGCGCCAGCTCCGGCACCGCGCCGCGGATCCCAAGCATCGCCGCGAAGTCCGCCGCGGCCTCGATCTCGAGCACGGCGTCGACGATCGCCGCGCCGGAGTTCGTGACCGTGATCCGCTCGTGCAGGCCGGTCTCGACGAAGCGCGTCCGCCTGACGTGCACACCTCCTCCGTCGAGCTCGAAGGTCGCCGAGGCGTCGTCAGCCTCGAAGCGGATCGGCTCCGGCTCGACGCCGTTGATCAGCAGCCGAAGCTGGGAAAGGATGCGGGTGTCGCCGTCCCAGACGCCGTCGCCGACGAACTCGCCGCGGCTGATCGATCCGTCGCGCGCGGAGACGACGAAGTAGCGGTCGCGCTTGAGCATCACGCGCTCGGAGATGAGCTGTCCCGCCGAGATCAAACCGGCCCGGCAGTTTGCGACACGGGAGCGCTAGTTCGCCGTGCTTGCGGCGGTTGTTTTTGCCGACGCTTCGAATGCAGGCCGCGAACCGAGCGGGTAGTCGGTGTACTCGCTGCGCGCCAGGAGCTCGGTCGCCATCGCCTCGAGGTCGCGCACTCGCTGGTTGGCGCGGATCGCCTCCCGGATCGAGAGGATGCCGACCGCGGGGTGCCTCTTCTCGATCACGTGCCGAAGCATGTTCAGGTGCGCGTTGTCGGGTACGCCTGGCTCGCGGATGCGGCGGACCGCCGCGCGCACCGTCGCCTGCGTGCCGTCGATCGCCTCGCCCTTGCCGAAGTCGAACTTGTAGCTCGCGCTGCGCCCGGCACGCTTGGGGCCGCTGAGCTTGATCCACTTCGCGTTCTCGGCGCCCTTGCCGGCGTCGATGACCAACCGCACCGAACGGCCCTGGTAGTCGAAATGCGCGTTCATGCGCGCGTAGCTCTCGCGCTGTCCGGTCAGGCCTTCGTGCCGGCCGATCAGCAGCGGCGCGTCGGCGTCGAGCTTGATGCGATCGATCGGCGTTAGCAGCGAGATGATGGCGAACGCGTGCGGGATCAGGTCGGCGATTACGCCGATGTCCGCGGCCGCGCCGGCCAGCGGCTGCTCCTCGAGGATCTCGATGCGGATCTCCTCGACGCTGTCCAGGAAGTTGCGCAGCGTCCGCTCTTCGGTCAGCAGCATCGCGAGAAGGCGCACTTCGAGCTTGAAGTAGTAATGGTCGGCCGCGACGATCTCGACGCCGCCCTCCGCGGTGTCGAGGAACTTGCGGTACTCGTCCGGTGGAGCGCCCAGCGGTTTCTCGATGAGAACCACGTCAGAAAGGTCGTAGTAGCGCTGCAGTGTCGGCAGGTGTGTGGCGGCGGGAGTCGCGATATAGGTGATGACGTACGAGCTCGACTCGAGCTCGCGCTCGAGCTGGTCGTGCGCCGGCGACGAATGGCTGTCCCAGTAGAACGAGTCGCCATGCGTCCTCACCTCTTCCTCTTTGACGCCGAGGCGGTCGCGGGCTCCGGGCGAGTCCTGCTCGACCACGTGCGTGCGGAAGTTGAAGAACTGCTTGAGGGTCAGCAGGTGCTGGTATGCCTTCTGGCCCCACTGGCCGAAGCCGATGAGGACGAAGTCCTTCTGCAGGTGATGCTCCTCTTCGGCGAGCGCGTGCAGGCGCGCGTTCTTGATCGCCACCGCCGCCTGCACCGCCAGCGCCTGCGCGCGCTGCACCTCTTCCGGACGAAACGCGCGGTTGCGGTGGCGTTCGACCAGGATGGCGGCGCCGATGGCATGCTCGTCGGCGATGAGCGGCAGCGCCAGCAGCGAGCGCACGCCAAACGTGCGCACGTAGCCGGGGTCCACGTCCGCGTTTGCCGACGCGTCCTCGATCACGACCGGCTGTTCGAGGTCGAGGACGCTGAAGAGAAACGAGCCTTCCGACCGCTCGCCGTGCACGCGACGCCACAGGTCTTCGAGGTCCGACGCTGCCGCGCCGTACCATCCCTCGCGGTCCTCTTCATAGAGGGCGATCTGGCACAGCGACGCGTCGACCAGGCGCGCCATGTTCTGGGCGACCAGCGTCAGCGTCTGGTCGAGGTCGATCGAGCTCGCGATCGCCTTGCTCACGTCGGCGACCAGCTCGAGCTGCTCGGCGTGCCGCTGCGCCTCCTCGTGCAGGCGCGCGGTTTCGACCGCGACCGCAAGCTGTCCGGCCGCCGCGCGCAGCGCCTCGACCTGGCCCCAGTCCGGGCGCCGCTGGTCGGAGCGGTGGTAGCCGACCTCGAGCACGCCGGTCGCCCTCCGGGATTGGTCGCTGCCGAACGGCATGAAGATGCGCACCAGGTCCTTGTGGCCGCCGCGCTCGAAGACCTCACCCGCGAGCGTGAAGGGCGGCTGGTCGCCCGCGTGCAGCTGTTCGCCGATGAGGCAGGCGAGCACCTCGCCCTTCACCATCCCGTTGCTGTAGATCACCGGGACCTTCGTCCAGGTCGCCGCGACCGGGATCCCGCCGGCGATGACGTCGGCGTGCTCGTTCGAGGGCAGCGGCCCGACGATCGCGGGCTGCCACACGCGCGCGACGTAGACGAGCACGTCCTCCTGCGCGAGCAGGCGGTTTTCCTCCTGCGCCCAGCGCGGAACCTTCTTTCCCGCGGGCGCCGGGATGCCGGACTCGATGGCCGCCGCGGTCGCCGCGCCGGCGGCCATGCGCACCACCGTCGCGCCATCCTCACGCTCCTCCAGCAAGTACACGGTCGCGAAGTTGAAGTCGAACTCGGGCACCTCGGAGTCGGTCAGGTGGCCCGCGACGGCGTCGATCACCTCGTGGCGCGTCGCCCCTGGCTTGAGCATCGCCGCGGTCATGTCGCCGAGCGCGCTCAGCAGCCGGTTGCTGTTCTCGAGCTCCGCGATCAGGCGCTGAGACGCGAGCGCCCCGCCGATGAGCTGCGCGCCGGCCTTGAGCATCTCGTCGGTCGAGGGCGCGCGGCGCACCGTCGCGAGCCGGTCGCGGCTCAGCAGGACGAGAAAGCCGTGCGGCTCGTCTTGCTGGCCGAGCGCGTAGGTCGCAACGGGGTGCAGGTCCGACTCGGCAGTCGCCTCTTCGACCGTCTTCTCCAGCGCCTTCTCCCACGAGGTCGAGACGTCGGGGCGGTCGACTCGCGTCGGCGCGGCCGTGCGCAGGTGCGCGGTCACGAGCTCCAGGTGCGCGCGCTGGTGGGCGAACTGATAGATCGCCGCGCCGTCGAGGTTGCTCGCCATGAGCAGGTCGGCCAGCGCGATCGACAGGAGGCGGCGCAGCTCCTTGGCGGAGGTCCGCACATCGCCCACCGGCGTCGTGAGAAGCGAGGTAAGGCGCGACAGCCCGTCCAGCGCGGAGTGCTCCGCGCCCTCGAGCGCGTCCTGGATCAACCCGGCCGCCGTAGCCGCGCGCCGGTCGAGCTCAAGCAGGCGGCTGTCGTCGGGCGCCTTCTCTTTGTTGCGGTAGTTGAGGTAGATGAGGCCGAGCAGGCGGTCGCCGACGAGCAGGGGCAAGCCGATGGTCGACTGGACCTGGTAGCGGCGGATGAAGGTGGAGTCGATCTCCGCGGGCGCGTTGCGGGCGACGAGGCGCCGGCGGGTGACCGTGAGCCAGACGGTCGAGCCGTACTGGTGCACGCCCAGCTCTTCGGGTACTTTGCCCTGCTTCTCGTCGGCCAGGTAGCGGGCGAGCTGCTCGTGCATGTCGGTCAGGGAGTCGAGGAGGCTCTCCTGCGGCTGGCCGGTGGCGAACGGCGCGTAGTACACGTGGCTCGGCTCGTCGAAGAGGAAGATCGAGACGAGCTCGGCCCCAGAGGCGTGCTGGAAGTCGGCGATGACGCCGCGGAGGACCGCGGCGAGGCCGGAGCTCGCTTCGATGGGCGGGCGGATCAAGGTGGCAAATGGATCATCACACGGATTCCGTCGGGGGCGCGGCCCCGCCGCCGACTACGCCGGCACCTCCCCGCGAGCGGGGAGGACTTTCGCCCTGGCGACGGCGCCGAGCCACGAGGCGCTCGGCCGGGGGTGGCGGACGAACGTCCGCCGGTCCACCGCCACCAGCCCGAACGTCGGCGCGTAGCCGAGCGCCCATTCGAAGTTGTCGAGCAGAGACCAGTAGAGGTAGCTCCGCACGTCGATGCCCTCCGCCATGCATGTGAGCATCTCCCGCATCGCGGTGTCGACGTAGGCGATGCGCTTGTCATCGTTGGAGGTTGCGATCCCGTTTTCGGTCACCAGGATCGGCACGCCCGGGCAGCTCCGGTGTGCTCGGCGGATCGCTCCGCCCAGCGCCTTCGGGTAGTACTCGTAGCCCATCTGCGTGGTCGTGTCGGTCTCCTCGAGCTCGCGGCTGACGTCGCTCCAGTCCTGGCCGGGACTGCGAGATCCTTCCGGCCCGTAGCGGAACCGCGTGTAGGTCTGCACGCCGATGAAGTCGTCCTGGCGTGCCAGCTCGAAGAACCAGTCGCTCACGCGCGACTCGAGCTCGAGGGACGAGGTGCCCGGGGTGGCGCCGTCCTCGTACTCGAGGTCGGGCAGGGCCAGGGTCACGCCGGTCGGGATGCCGGCCCGGGCGCGGATCGCCGCACCGCCGCGACGGTGGGCCTCGAGCAGGTTGTCGACGGCGCGCTGCGCGCCCTCGCGGTCGTCGGTGTGGCCCGGCGGGTTTATGCCGAGCAGCCAGCCGCTCGAGCCCAGGCCCTGGGGCTCGTTGATGGTGCACGCGTACGCGATGCGGTCGCCGAGCGCTGCCGCGGCGCGGTCGCAGTAGCGCTCGAACAGGTCCGGGAACTTCGCCGACGCGATCCCGCCCTGCTCGTGCAGCCAGCACGGCACGGTGAAGTGGTGAAAGGTGACGATCGGCGCGACGCCGTGCTCGCGGCACGCGTCGAGCATCCGCCGGTAGTGCGCGATGGCCGCCCGTGAGAACTCGCCCTCGGCCGGCTCGACGCGAGCCCACTCGATGCCGAAGCGAAAGCAGTTCATGCCGAAGCCCGCCAGCATCGCGATGTCCTCGTGGTAACGGTGGTAGAAGTCGCAAGCGTCGCCCGACGGCTCGCGGCACGGCGTGGAGGAGATGTGCTCCCACCACCACCAGTCCGTGTTGGTGTTGTTGCCTTCGGTCTGGTAGGCGGAGATCGAAGCGCCGAACAGGAAGCCGGCTGGGAAGCGGAGGGACTCGGTCATTCGGGGGATGGTACTCATCCCGCCAAAAGCGAAGTTGACAACGAATCAGGGGCAACTTACTATCCGAATCGTTAGCCAAGGCGAACGTTCGCGTTGGTGTGTTGTCAACCGGGCCAATGCACCCGGCGTGGGGGCGTTTTTGGGAGGAAAAGCAAGCATGGCCGAGGTCTTTGCAAGGCTGAGCTCTAGGGCGATAGCACTGGGTCTCGGCACATTACTTCTCGTTGGTGCCTGTGGCGGCGGGGGCGGTGGTGGTGGGGGCGGCGCATCGACGACCGACGTCACGGTCTGGACCGCATGGGGCGGTGCGGAGCTCAAGGCGTTCAAGGACGTCCTGGCTCCGTTCCAGTCGAAGACGGGCATCAAAGTCCACATCACGACCAACCGCGACTCGACCAACCAGATCGCCAACGGCATCGCGGCCGGTACCGACCTGCCGGACATCGCGCCCGGACCGACGGACCCGACCCAGGTCAAGGACTGGGTCACCAAGGGAGCCCTGAAGCCCATCGAGACCGCTCTCGGATCCTCGTTCAGCGACTACATCTCGAACACGTATTCGGCGCTGACCACACCGCCTGGAGGCGCCACGGACGACCCGTACATCGGCGTCATCGGCGGCAAGCACTACGAGCTGATGGTCAAGACACAGGTCAAGGGCCTCATCTGGTACAACAAGAAGGTCTTCACCGGGCAGGCGCCGGCGACGTTCAACGACCTGCTGGCGATCAACCCCGGGCAGTACGGCGCAAAGAGCCTCTTCTGCGCCGGGTTTGAGTCCGGAGCAGCGTCGGGCTGGCCGGCGAGCGACCAGATCGACAACATCATCATGCGGCAGTCCGGCGACCAGATCTACACGAGCTGGGTCCAGGGCAAGGTCAAGTTCACCGACCCCGCGATCAAGCTCGGCTACCAGACCTTCCTCCAGGAAGTCTCCGACCAGGCCGTCTACGGCGGGCGCAACACGGCGCTGTCGACCAACTTCGGCAAGGCCGGCGACCCGCTCTTCAAGACGCCGGCCGGATGCCTCTTCCTCGAGCAGGCGACGTTCATCACGTCCTTCTTCCAGCAGGACTTCCCCAGCCAGAACCTGAAGGCCGGGACCGACTTCGACTTCTTCGCTCACCCGAGCGTCAACTCGCAGTTCGACGGCAACGTCAACGGCTTTTACGACAACTTCTCGATGTACAACGACACCCCAGCCGCCCGGCAGCTCATGCAGTACATGGCCTCGAAGGACGCCCAGCAGATCTGGGCGAACGACGGCGGCACGCTGGGCGCGATCAAGTCACTCACCTACAACGACCCAGTCTTCAAGCGCGCGGCCGACGTTGCCAGCGGCGCCAAGAACCTCCTCGTGACCGCGGGCGACTTCATGCCCAACGACATGCAGAAGGCGTTCTGGCAGTCGCTGCTGAACGTGACCCGCAACCCCGGGAGCCTGGACTCCGAGCTGCGCCACCTCGACCAGGTGCAGGCAGCCGCTTACACAAGCAGCTAGTCGTCAGATTTTGACCGGTCGGGGCGGAGCGTCTCCGCCCCGGCCCCTTTTCCTCGGACAAGGAGGTCGGTGGGGTGGATCAGATCATCACAGCGGTCATCGCCGTGGTCGGCGTTCCGCTGGTGCTCCTCGGTTACATCATCGGCGGCGAGCAGGTCATCGAGCGTCTGCCCGGGCGTCTGCAGGATTGGGCGCGGCCGTACTTCTGGGCCCTTCCCGCCGTCGGCTTCGCGACCATCTTCATGGTCTACCCCATGGCGCGGACGGTCGTCATCAGCTTACGCAACCGGGCGGACTCCGACTGGGCAACGGGTGTGTGGGGTGTGTTCGCGAACTACCACTACTTCTTCACTTTCCCTGACACCCTGACCGCGCTGCGCAACAGCGTGGCGTGGCTGATCTTCTACACGTTTTTCGCGGTCTCCCTCGGTCTCGTGATCGCCATCCTCGTCGACCGCGTGCGCTACGAGTCCCTGGCCAAGATCGCCATCTTCCTGCCCGTGCCCATCAGCGCCGTGGCCGCGTCGATCATCTGGAAGTTCATGTTCGACTACCAGACGCCGGGCACGCCGCAGACGGGCACCCTCAACGCCCTCCTCGGCATCTTCCACCGCGACCCGACCCCCTGGTTGATCGACGAACCGGTGGTCAACAACGCGGCGCTCATCTTCGTGGGCATCTGGACAGCGGTCGGTTTCTGCATGGTCATCATCTCCGCCAGCCTGAAGGCGATCAGCAGCGAGGTGCTCGAGGCGGCCCGGATCGACGGCGCGAACGAGTTCCAGATCGTGCGTCTGGTGATCACGCCGCTCTTGTGGCCGACGATCACCGTCGTCGGCACGACCATGCTGATCAACGCGCTGAAGACGTTCGACATCGTCTACGTGATGACGAATGGGGCCTATGGCACCGACGTGATCGCGACGCGAATGTTCAGCCAGATGCAGAGCGCGCAGTACGGTCGTGCGGCGGCGGTTGGCGTGGTGCTGTTCGTCGCCATCATCCCGCTCCTGATCGTCAACATACGTCGCTTCCAGCAGCAGGAGGAGCAGCGATGAGCGCGGAGCAGGTCACAACTCGTCGCGAATCCGCCGTGTCGCGGAGCGTTTCAGCGCTGGACAACCTCGGCTATCGCCTCCAGCGGCTGCCGCTCCACCTCGTGATCATCATCATCTGCGTCATCTGGGTCGTGCCCACGCTGGGGATGGTCATCAACTCGTTCCGCTCCATCGACGACATGAACAACGCCGGATGGTGGACGACGCTCTTCCCGCCGCATGGTTTCACGTTCGCCAGCTACCAGCAAGTGCTTGCCATCGAGGAAGTCCCGCTGTCCATCCTCTACAGCATCCTGATCACGATCCCGGCGACTGTCATACAGCTGACGATCGCGACGATGGGCGCCTACGCCTTCGCCTGGATGAAGTTCCCTGGCAGGAACCTTTTCTTCATCGTCATCGTGGGCCTGATGGTGGTGCCGATCCAGATGACCCTGATCCCAGTGCTGCAGATCTTCAGATTCCTCCACGTCAACGGAACCATCCTCTCGGTGTGGCTTGCGCACTCGGGCTACGGCCTGCCGTTCGAGGTCTTCCTGCTCAGGAACTACCTCGGCGGCCTGCCGCGTGAGATCTTCGAGTCGGCCGAGGTCGACGGCGCCGGCCACGCTGTGCGCTTCCTACGCATAGCAGTGCCGATGACGATTCCCGCGATCGCCTCGCTGACGATCTTCGTGTTCCTGGGCATCTGGAACGACCTGCTGGTGGCGCTGGCGTTCCTGGGTGTCAGCGCCTTCCGACCGTTCACGGTCGTGATCACGGGACTGGTGACGTCGCAGGGCGGCGGCTGGCAGTACCTGACCGCCGCCGCGGTGCTGCAGATGGCGCTTCCCCTGGCGGTCTTCATCTTCCTGCAGCGCTATTTCGTCCGCGGCATCACCAGCGGTTCCGTGAAAGGATAAAAGCAGCGACAGGGATGGCGGCCCGTGACGTGGTCGTGCTGACCACGCACGACATCGGCCGCCATCTCCATTGCTACGGCGCCGGCACCGTGTCGAGCCCGAACCTCGACGCGCTCGCGGCCGGCGGCGTGCGTTTCACGCACGCCTTCTGCACCGCGCCGCAGTGCAGCCCCAGCCGGTCCAGTCTCGCGACCGGCCTCTACCCGCACAACAACGGCGTGATGGGCCTCGCGCACCATGGCTTCGACTGGGAGCTGCAGGTGCCGCACGCGGCCGCCGTGTTCGCGGCCGCAGGCTTCGAGGCCCACCTGTTCGGCGACCAGCACGTCACCCTCCACCCCGAGAACCTCGGCTTCACCTCCATCCACGGCGAGCCGGCCGAGCGTGAGATCGACGAACTCCTGCGCCGGGACTCGCGCCTCTACCTCGAGATCAACTACTCGGAGACGCACCGGCCGTACCCACCCGCGCCGGCGGACGCGAGCGTCGACGTGCCCGCGTTTCTACCCGACACCGCGGAGGCCCGCAGCGAGCTGGCGGCGCTGCAGGTCGCCATCGCCGACATGGACGCGGCGGCCGGGCGCGTGCTGGCCGCGCTGGACAAGGCGGGGCGGGCGGACGACGCCATCGTCGTCTTCACCACCGACCACGGCCTGGCCATGCCTCGCGCCAAGTGCACCCTCTACGACCCCGGCCTCGAGGTGGCGCTGATCATTCGCTGGCCGGCGGGAGGATTGAGCGGTGTGAGCGACCAGCTCGTCAGCAACATCGACGTGCTGCCCACGCTCTTCGAGGCGGCAGGCGTCGCCATCCCGTCAGGCGTGCAGGGCCGGTCGTTGCTGGAGACGGGCGCGCCACGAGAGGCGATATTCGCCGAGAAGACCTTCCACAGCTACTACGACCCGATGCGCTGCATCCGCACGCGCCGGCACAAGTTCATCCGCAACTTCGAGACGGCCTTCCTGGTCGAGGTGCCCGGCGACATCCAGGCCGGCTCCATCTTCCGCGCCGACCCGACGCGATACTCGACGGACCGCCCGAGCATCATCGAGCTGTACGACCTCGAGGCCGATCCCCTCGAACAGCGAAATCTCGCGGGCTCGAAAGCGGTTGCAGAGACCGAGGAGCAATTGAGCGCGGAGCTGTGGCGATGGATGCGCGAGACGAACGACCCCTTGCTGAACGGACCGGTGCCGTCGCCGCGCTACCGGCTGGCGATGGAGTCCTAGCTGAGCCGGCGATCCGCCAGAAACGCGAACGCCAGGAACCCGACGAACAGGACGCCCAGCGAAATCCACATGATCGATTGAGAGAGATGGAACCAGTCCTCGACCGTGATCACGATCACGAGGGCGGGCAGCCAGAGGAACCCCAGCGATAGGCGCCACCACCGGTCGGCGGTCCGGTGGCGCAGGAAGGGCATCATGGCCGGGCCTGTGCGCTCGTCCGGCCCTGGAGGGTCCGCTGCGTCCTCGCCGGTTCCCCAGCCTGCGTAGCTGCCAACCTTTTCAGGGCGCTCCTCTTTGATACAAACCAGTATGCGCGTCGACGAGCGGGTCATCCTCTCGCGGTGGGCGCTCGCGTCGATCGCGGCCACGTTCCTGCTGATGGGCGCGACCGTTTCGGCGTACGGCCCTCTGCTCGAGCACCTCACGCGCCGTTTTGAGGTGAGCCTCCCCGTCGCCGGCGCCACCATCAGCGTCCACTTCCTCGGCTCTCTGCCTGGCGTCCTTCTGGCGATGTGGGCGATCCAGCGGATGCGCGCCCGCGACATCGTCATGGCGGCGAGCGTCGTGGTCGCGCTCGGCCTGGCGATCATCGCCGCGGCGTTCGCATGGCCGGTGTTCCTGGCCGGCGTGTTGGTGGTCGGGCTGGGGTTCGGGGCGCTGGTGCTGAGCCTGAACCAGCTGGTCGCCTACAGCGCGGGCAGGCGTCGCTCGGCCTTGCTCAACGCCCTCAACGGCTGCTATTCGGCCGGCGCCGTCACCGGTCCTGTCCTTGTCGCGGCGTTTGCCGGCGGCCACTTCGCGACCCTGTACGTGGCCGCCGCGCTGGTGTGGCTGGCCGCGATCCCGGGAGCGACCGGCATCGCGGGCCGCCTGCCGGTGACGGCGGGCTCGCCGGCACGGCCTGGAGCGCTCGTCGGGATCTTCATCTGCGCGTTCGTGCTGTACGTCGCGGTCGAGAACGGCACCGGTGGCTGGATGACCTCGCACCTCGAGTCCACCGGCATTCCGTCGACGCAGGCCGCGACTGTGACCTCGGGCTTCTGGCTGGCGCTGGTGACTGGACGTTTGCTCATCACGCTCGTCCCACCGCGAGTCAAGGAGTCGACGATCGTGCTGACCGGTTCCGCGCTCGGCGCGGTCGCGCTGTTCCTCGCGACGTTCGCGCCCCTGGCGCCGTTCGCGTACGTAGCCGCGGGACTGGTCATCGCGCCGATCTTTCCCACCGGCATCGTCTGGCTGGCCAGGCTGCGTCCGGGAGACTCGCGCGCCACCGCGTGGCTCTTTCCCGCCGCTTCGATAGGAGGGACCTTCGGTCCGGGCGTGATCGGAGTCGTCATCGCAGGTGCCGGGGTCGCGTGGGCTCCGGCGGTGCTGGCGCTGGTCGCCCTCGGAATGTTCGCCGCCTTCCTGGCCGCATCCCGGCGCTAGAGGCGCGGCCGAAAACCGGGCGACGGGTTTTCCGGACGCGCCTCTACCTCAGAGGTACCAGTCCCGGGGCCGGTTGCCCTCCCGGCCCGATGTCGCGTCGTTCGGCTGCGCCACGCCGCCGCACCAGGCGACCGCGTTGGCGATCACGCGCTGGACCTCGACCTGATGGTAGACGGGGTACTCCTGGTCGCCCGGGCTGAAGTAGAAGACCCGTCCCGCGCCACGGGTGTAGCAGCAACCACCCCGAAAGACCTCACCGCCCTCGAACGAGCTGATGAACACGAGCTCGTCGGGCGGAGGGATGTCGAAGAACTCGCCGTACATCTCCTGGTGGGGAATGACGATCGGCTGCGGCACCCCGGCCGCGATGGGGTGGGCCGGGTTGACGGTCCAGACCGTCTCGCGCTCACCACCTGGGTCCGAGCGCCAGATCAGCGAGCACGTCGTGCCCATGAGGCGCTTGAAGATCTTGGAGTAGTGGCCTGAGTGCAGGATGACGATGCCCATCCCCTCGAGCACACGCGCGTGCACCCTGTCGACGACCGAGTCGGCGACTTTGTCGTGCGCCGCGTGGCCCCACCAGGTGAGGACGTCAGTGTCGGCGAGGACGTCCTCGGTGAGCCCGTGATCCGGTTCATCCAGGGTCGCGACCCTGACCGTGACGTCGTTGCCGAGCTCACGCCGCAGGCCTTCGACGATCGGCGCGTGCATGCCGTCGGGGTAGATCTTCTTGACCGAACGCTCGCGCCTCTCGTGGACGTGCTCGTTCCAGACGGTGACGTTGAGGTGGCGCGTCACGCCGCCTGAGGCGCCGCCATCGTCATCGGGGCAGGGCTTCGCCGGTCCGGTAGATCGACACGGGCTCGTGCACGGCCGCCGACTCGATGGCGGCGGCGACGAACGCGAGGGTGCCGAGGTTGTGGCGCCCCGACGTCTCCGGCTCACGACCGGTGCGGATGGATTCGACGAACTCGGTGATCGTGCCCCAGGGTCCCGTGCGGGCCATCGGTCGCATCGGCGCCGAGTGAGGCCTGGCGCCACGCGGCCGGATCACGACCCTGTCATTCGCCATGTCGGCGTCGCGGTTGGTCCAGAAGACCTCCCCGTGCTCGAACTCGAGGCTCCACTGGCCTGCCCACGGCGTGATCGGCCCGGCCGCGATCCAGCTGCCGCGGTAGCCGACGGCGACGCCTGGGAAAACGATCGACGCGATCGTCGCCGACGGCCCGCTGAACGCGGTCCATCTCGGGTTCCAGGCTTCGCAGTAGATGCGCTCGGGCTCGCCGTTGACGATCAGGCGCAGCAGGTCGAAGTGGTGGATCGACATGTCCTGGAGAAGCGGCTGCTCTTCGAGGTGGTGGCGGCCGCGGCCGTTGGGCCCGATCGGCGAGTAGCGCCGGAAGTCGATGGAGATCTCGTGCAGCTTGCCCAGCGTCTCCTCGCGGACGATCCGCGCGATCGCGCGGGGGGCGGGGAAGTAGCGGTAGTTCTGGCTGACCATCAGCACGAGTCCCGCCCGGGCGGCGACGTCGACCAGCTCCTGCGCGGCGCCGATGCTCGGGGCGAACGGCTTCTCGACCAGGACGTGGAGGCCGGCGTCCAGCGCGGCCCGGGTCACCGGAACGTGGCCCGCAATCGCCGTGGTGTTGAGGACCGCCTCCGGCTGCGTCGCCGCGATGGCCTCCCGCAGGGACTCGAAGACCATGTCCGGCCGCGGGCGCATCTCCTGGCGGACGGCGTCGAGGGCGTAGGGATCGGAGTCGACGTAGGCGACGACCTCGGCCTCGGTGATGTCCGGCAGCACCCGCTTCGCCCAGTTGCGCCCGTGCGCGCCGAGGCCGACCTGGGCGATGCGAAGCGGCTTCACGGCCGGAATGATGCGTTAGCGCGGAGCGAATTCATCCGCGTTTACAAACGAGAATCACGCGGATGGGTTTCGCCGAGGTCGACGCGGTCGCGTACGACCCGAAAGACCCCGACTCGGTCTATGCGGAGGGCTGGCAGACCTGGAGCAAGGTCCAGGTCCTGTCCCTTGGCGAGTGGACCGCGCCCGCCCCCGACGAACGAGCCCAGACGGTCCTGTTTCGCCCCGGCAAGCCGGTGCCGGCCAACGTCATCCAGGCCGAGGGCGTGCTGGTGATCGGGCAGCGCCACAGCCCCACGCGTGCGTGGTTCGCGCCCCGGCCGGCCCGCGAGGTCGCGACTCTGCGCGTTGAGCTGAAGGCCGGCCGCGCCGTCGTTTCGGCCGACGGTGAGGTGGCACGCCTCGATGCGCCGGATTTCTGGTCGGCGCTGTATGCCGTGGGCGACCGACTCCGGGCGGGGTCTGTGCGCACGATCCCGCCCGGCTGGTGCTCGTGGTCGTACTACTTCAAGAATGTGACCGAGGCGGACGTGGTCGAAAACGTCGAGGCCGCACGCCGGCTCGACCTGCCTATCGAGGTCGTCCAGATCGACGACGGCTACGAGAAGGTGATCGGCGACTGGCTCGACGTCGACCCTCGTTTCGGATCGCTGCGCGGCGCCGCGAGCACGATCCGCTCCGCCGGTATGGTCGCCGGCGTCTGGATCCCGCCCTTCATGGTCGACCCGCGCAGCGAGCTCGCGCGCAAGCATCCCGACTGGCTGGTCGACGGCGCCGACGCGGGCACGCACTGGGACGTGCGAATGCGCATCCTCGACGTCACCAATCGGGGCGCCGCCGACTACCTGCGCGAGGTGCTGCGCACGTTCTCCGAGTGGGGCTACAGCTTCTTCAAGCTCGACTTCCTGTACGCCCTCGCCATCTGCGGGGTCGACGTGTATCGCGAAGGCATGGCCCTGGTCCGAGAGGCGGTAGGCCCCGACGCGATCCTGCTCATCGGAGGCGCTCCGCTGCTGCCCAGCATCGGACTGTGCGACGCGATGCGTGTCGGGCCCGACGTGCTGCCCGAGACACCCGATCCTCAGCCCGACATCGACAACGTGGTGCTCAACACATGGTCGCGGCGCTGGATGCATCGCCGGCTCTGGGTCAACGACCCTGACCACGTCGTGGCGCGCTCCGCGATTCGCGAGCGCCATAAGCTGGCCGCGTACCTCGCCATGTACGGCGGCGTCAGGTTCTCGGGCGACCGCCTGAGCGAGCTTGACGAACGCGGGTTGGAGCTGACGCGGCAGGTGCTGTCGAGCCGCGCGTGACCAGGTGCACAGGCAGCAGCACCCTGCCGGGATTCACCCTCGGGTCCGCGACCACGCGCAGCAGGAGTCGCATCGCCTCGGCGCCCGTTTCGTAGAACGGCACGTGCACCGTCGTCAGCGGCGGCGTCGTGTAGGCCGCCATGTCGAGGTCGTCACACGAGACCAGCGAGCACTGCTCGGGCACGCGCCGTCCAACATCGCGCAGCGCGCGCATCACCCCCAGCGCTCCGAGGTCGTGGTGACAGAAGATCGCGGTGATGTCGGGCCGGCTCTCGAGCAGCCGCGTGGCTGCCGCGGTGCCGCCGGCCACCTTCTCTCCGCCTTCCTCGACCAGCTCGTTCGCGCTCTCGATCCCGGCCTCGTCGAGCGCGCGCCGGAAACCCCGCTGCCGGCACTGCGTGAGGCGCCTGCCGCGGACGCCCGTCACCGAGCCGATGACGCGATGTCCGAGCTCGACGAGGTGCCGGCTGGCCAGGTAACCCGCTAGCTCGTCGTCGGGGCCTACGGTCGTGATCGGCCCGCCGGCGATGTGGTGGATGCTGACGATTGGCAGCGTGCGGTCGAGCACGTGGCTCAGCGCACGGTCTTCCTCCATCTGCGGCGCCGCGAGCAGGATCCCGTCGACGCGCCGCTCCATCATGGCCGGCAGCGCGTACTCGGTGCCTGAGCCCTCGGGCTCGATGCTGCTGATCACCACGCCGTAGCCCTGCCGCCGCGCCTCCTGCTCCGCCCCCGCGAGGGTGCGGCTGAGCCCCGGGTCGCTGAAATCGCCGGCAATCAGGCCCACGGTCAGCGTGCGCCGCATGACGAGGCTCCGTGCCTGCAGGTTGGGCACGTAACCGAGGTCGCTCGCGGCGCGGATGATGCGCGCCCTCGTCGCCTCCGACACGGAGCCGCCGCCGTTGAGGACCTTGCTGGTCGTCTGGAAGCTGACCCCGGAGCGGGCCGCCACGTCCTTGACCGAGACGTGTCTCGCAGGCCTGCGCGCCCTCACGCTCCGGGTATTATGCGCGGAGGAAAGCGAACGTTCGCCCTACCCCAGGTAAACGGAGGCTTCGCGTGGGACCTGGACCTGATCACCCAAGGCCCAGCCTCCGCCGGGAGGAGTGGCTGAGCCTGGACGGCGAGTGGGACTTCGGCGCCGGCGACAGGCCGGTATTCGACGGCCGGATCAACGTCCCGTTCTGCCCCGAGTCCGCGCTGTCCGGCATCGGTGAACGGGTGGGGGACGTCGTCTGGTACCGGCGTCGCTTTGACGCGCCGCGCGGCGAGCGCCTCCACCTCCACTTCGGCGCGGTCGACTACTGGGCGACGGTCTGGGTCAACGACGTCGAGGTCGCCCGGCACGAGGGCGGACACAGCCCGTTTACTGCTGACATCTCCGCCGCCGTATGGCCGGGCGAGAACGTCGTGGTCGTGCGCGCCGAGGACTCGCTCGCCGACAAGACGCTGCCTCGCGGCAAGCAGTACTGGACGGAGACTCCAGAGGGGATCTTCTACACCGCGACCACCGGCATCTGGCAGCCGGTGTGGCTCGAGCCGGTGCCTGCGCGGCACATCACGACCCTTCGGCTGGTGCCCGACCTGGACGAGGGCGCGGTGGACTTCGAGGTCGACGAGGGCGCTGTCGTCGTCGTCAGCCTGGACGGCGAGGTCGCCGGCAGCTCTACCGGCGCGCCCAAGGGACGAATCGCCCTCCAGCAAGTCGAGCCCTGGCATCCGGACTCGCCGCGGCTGTACGACGTCGAGGTCCGGCTGGGCGAAGACCGCCTCCAGTCGTATTTCGGCCTGCGCAAGGTCGAGGCCGGTGAGGGCATGTGGCGCCTGAACGGCGAACCGTTCGTCCAGCGGCTGGTGCTCGACCAGGGCTACTTTCCCGGAGGCCTCCTCACCGCCCCCGGCGGTGACGCGCTGCGGTCTGACATCGAGCTCGCGAAGGCGCTCGGCTTCAACGGCGCGCGCAAACACCAGAAGGCGGAAGACCCGCGGTGGCTCTACTGGGCGGACACGCTCGGTTTCCTGGTGTGGTCGGAGATGCCGAGCTTCCACGAGTACTCGCCCGAGGCCGCGCGCCGCCTGACCACGGAGTGGACGGAGCTCGTCAAGCGCGACCGCGACCATCCGTCAGTCGTCAACTGGGTGATCGCCAACGAGAGCTTCGGCCTCGACGGCGTCACGCCCGAGGTCCGAACCGAGCTCCTGGCCGGCCTGTACCGCCTGACCCATGAGCTCGACCCGACCCGCACGGTCGTCTCCAACGACGGCTGGCAGCACGCGCTCAGCGACCTCTGCACGATCCACGACTACTCCCCGCCGGCCGACCTCGGGCGGCGCTACCGCCGCCTGCACACCGCGCTCGACGGCAGCGCCAACGGGCATCCCGTGTACGACGAGGGCTACCGCTACCGCGACGAGCCCGTCATCGTCAGCGAGTTCGGGGGCCTGCGCGAGGCAGGCTCCGGCGGTTGGGGCTGGCTCGAGGTCAAAGACGACGCCGAGTTCGCGCGCGAGTACCGGGCGCTGATCGACGGCCTGATGGACCACGGCCCCGTGGAAGGCTTCTGCTACACGCAGCTCACCGATGTCGAGCAGGAACAGAACGGCCTGCTGACCGCGGACCGCAAGCCCAAGCTCGAGCCGTCATCGCTGCGCCCCGCCACCGAGACGCCCAAGCGCCGGTGAGAGACGAACCGCCGGCCTCGGCCGAAGGAGACGAAAAAGAAGAGGAGGAGCCCACGACCCAAAAGTCGGACCTCGACAGAGCCCTGGAAGAACTGCTCGTCGGGGACACCAAGGGTCCGGATCGACCCCCCGCGGCACCGTCGGAAAATCGTTCTTGACAGATCTTCAGGACCCGAATACGATCGGATAAACCGCTTTACTAAAGCGGTTTTCCAGTTGGGGGTCTCCACGAAATCACGGCTTGTCTCTGATTTCGTGGGGTAATGCGGGAGCGGGTCAATGATTCCTGGAGCCTTCGTGGGTGTCCCGGGTCACCATCGCTGACGTGGCCAGCGCGGCCGGCGTCTCGAAGACGGCCGTGTCCTTCGCCTTCAACAACCCCGAGCGCCTGGGCCAGGCCACGCTCGAGCGCGTCCTCGGCGTCGCCCACGACCTCGGGTACGCGCCGCACCCCGCCGCCCGCGCACTTTCCATGCGGCGCAGCGGCACCATCGGCGTGCTCATCCCGCAGCGCCTTTCCGCCGTCTTCGCCAACCCCTTCATGAGCGAGCTGATCCAGGGCCTCGGCGAGCTGTGCGAGGAGCACGACCTGACGCTGCTGCTGGTTCCCCCGCTCGACGGTTCCCTGGAGGGCGCGATCCGCCAGGCCTCGGTCGACGGCTTCATCAGCCTCGGCCTGGTGCCAGACGACCGCGCGATCGAGGTGCTGGATGGCATCGGCGTGCCGACGGTGCTCATCGACTCCGAGGAATCGCCGAACCACCCGGTGGTGAACGTCGACGACCGCGGCGGGGCGCATGAGGCGGCCGCCCACCTGCTGGACCTCGGACACCGCCAACTCGCGATCGTCGTCCTGCCGCCGGCGCGTGCGGAGATGACCTACACGCCGAGCGCGACGCGACGCCTGGCGGGCTACCACGCCGCCATCGAAGCGGCGGACGCGCCGCCGCCCCACCTGGTGACCGCCGGCATCTCGGTCGCTGCGGGGACGCGGGCGTTCGAGTCGCTGCCCGCCGGTACGCGCCGGCCGACGGGCGTGCTGGTGATGAGCGACATGGCCGCCATCGGTGTGATCGCCGCGGCGCAGGCGGCGGGCATGCGCGTGCCCGAAGACCTTTCGGTCGTGGGATTCGACGACCTGCCCGCCTCGGCGTGGACCAACCCGCCGCTGACGACCGTGCGTCAGCCGATCGTGGAGAAGGGCCGCCTGGCCGCTCGCATGCTGATCGAACGGATGAAAGGCAGAGGGGTCGACTCACCGGCGCCGCTCAGAACGACGCTCGTGATACGAGCATCGACGTCGAAACCGGCAAAGACGGATTTGCCAATTAAGCGGAGGTAAATAGAATTGTCTTGGGACAGTGCCCGCGTAAGCGGCATCGGTGTGGGACAAGGTGAAGGGATAAAGAGATGGCATCTGTAACTTATGACCACGTAGTCAAGCGCTACACCGCGGACATCACCGTCGTCAAGGATTTCAACGTCGACATCAAGGACAAGGAGTTCATGGTCCTCGTCGGCCCGTCCGGGTGCGGCAAGTCAACCGCGCTCCGCATGTTGGCCGGGCTGGAGCAGATCAGCGAGGGCCGCATCCTGATCGGCGACCGCGTCGTCAACAACGTCGCGGCCAAAGACCGCGACATCGCCATGGTGTTCCAGTCCTACGCGCTCTATCCGCACATGAGCGTGTACGACAACATGGCCTTCCCGCTACAGATGCAGCACATGAAGAAGTCCGAGATCGACAAGCGCGTGCGGAACGCGTCACGCATCCTCGGCCTCGACAACTTCCTCAAGCGCAAGCCGCGCGCACTGTCCGGCGGCCAGCGCCAGCGCGTCGCCCTCGGCCGCGCGATCGTGCGCAGCCCCAAGGTCTTCTTGCTCGACGAGCCGCTGTCCAACCTCGACGCCAAGCTCCGCG
>Ga0207646_10000600_pt1 | contig 46885 bp, 44 predicted proteins | sample KBSK5502metaG_FD_184343 | JGI IMG/M metagenome (GOLD analysis project Ga0207646, IMG submission 184343) | Corn, switchgrass and miscanthus rhizosphere microbial communities from Kellogg Biological Station, Michigan, USA - KBS K5-50-2 metaG... | ecosystem: Host-associated > Plants > Roots >...
CGGGAGTGAGGAATACAGCGCGGGGCGGCGGGAGTGAGGATTACAGCGCGGGGCGGCGGGAGTGAGGATTACAGCGCGGGGCGGCGGGAGTGAGGATTACAGCGCGGGGCGGCGGGAGTGAGGAATACAGGTGTGCGCCTGGGAAGCGCTCGCGGCGCAAAGCAGGTACCGTAATAGATGCATGCGGGCTCCGAACGCGCGTCGCGCTCCAGGCGCTGGAGAAGCGACGCGCCGCACCATGTGCACGAAGCCTGTCTTGCTCAGTGCAGGGAACAGGGGCCTAGGCAAGGCCCCGCATGTTCGAGGGGGTCGAGCCAATGGGGCGCGGCCGAGCCAAGGCCAAGCAGGTAAAGGTGGCACGCCAGCTTAAGTACAACTCCGGCGGCACTGACCTTGACCGGCTGCGGACCGAGCTAGGCGTCGGCGAGGGCGGACGGGACAACGATGACCACGCCTCTTCCGACGACCGCTACAACGACTTCGACGACGAGTTCGACGAAGACGAAGACGAAGAGGAAGAGGCTCATTAAGGAGGCTGGTCCTCCGTCGAACCAGTCCAGCCCCGAACCCCCTCTCGCTCTCCCACTCCCGATGGGCTGGCGATCCGTTTGGGCTGTCGGCGCCACGCCTCGCGATCCCATAGGCCGGGTCCGGTGGCCTGGCACCGGGCGTTTAGCCCGGTGCCAGGCTGCCGGTCCGCGCCCCCTCAGCCCCGATAAGCGCCGACGAGGCGAGCGCCTTCGGCGTCCCTGGTCACTTCACCGGCACACCAGGCACGAACACCGCGCGTACTCAGCAGATCCACGGCCCGGTCCGCGTCGTCCGCCCCGACCACGGCAACCATGCCGACGCCCATGTTGAACACCCGCTCCATGTCCTCCTGCCCGATCCGCCCGTGCCCTGCCAGGAATCCGAAGACCTCAGCCGGGCGCCAGGTCCCTCGGTCCACGAGGGCACCGGTCCCCGGCGGGAGCACCCGGGCCAGGTTGGCGCCCAGGCCCCCGCCGGTCACGTGCGCGAACGCGTGCACGTCGCAGCCGGCGGCCAGGGCCAGGCAGTCCCGCGCGTAGATCGCGGTCGGCGTGAGCAGTTCCTCGCCCAGGGACCTGCCAAGCTCCGGCGGCTCGGCGTCCAGGGCCAGGCCCGCCTCCGCGATCACCCGCCGGACCAGCGAATACCCGTTCGCGTGCAGCCCGGACGAGGCCAGGGCGAGGATCGTGTCACCCGCCCGCACCCGGTCCGGGCCGAGCAGCGCGTCCGCCTCCACGACACCGGTCGCGGCGCCCGCGAGGTCGAAGTCATCGGGGCCCAGGTGGCCCGGGTGCTCGGCGGTCTCGCCGCCGAGCAGGGCGCAGCCGGCCAGTTCGCAGCCCTGGGCCACGCCGGCGACGACCTCGGCCGCCCGCTCCGGCACCAGGCTGCCGAACACCACGTAGTCGGTCATGAACAGCGGTTCGGCGCCGCAGGTGACCAGGTCGTCCACCACCATGGCGACCAGGTCGAGCCCGATCGTGCCGTACCGGTGCAGCCGCTGGGCGATCACCACCTTGGTGCCCACCCCGTCTGTGGCCGTGGCCAGCACCGGGCGCCGGTAACCGGTCAGCCGGGAGGCGTCGAACAGGCCCGCGAACCCGCCGATGCCGCCGATCACCTCCGGCCCCGCGGTCCGCTGGACGGCGTCCCGCATCAGGGCCACCGCGCGGTCCCCCGCCTCGATGCTCACCCCGGCGGCCTGGTAGCCGGGTCCGCGCGAGGGGACCCGCCGGCTTGCCGGCCGCGCACCGCCCGCCCCCCGCGGGGTTCCGGCGGCGCGCTCCCCCGGGCCTGCAGGGCCGCGCGAGTTCATCGCCGCGCCGCCCCGGCGGCCGCCCCTTCCAGCAGGTGCTTGCCGCGTTCGGCCTCGGCGACCGGCACCGGGTAATCGCCGTCGAAACACGCACGGCACAGCCGGCCCGCGGGCACCGCGCTCGCCTGCGTCAGGGCGACCAGGGAGATGTACCCGAGCGAGTCGGCGCCGATGGATTCGCGGATCTGCCCCACCTCGAGGTGGCCGGCGATCAGTTCGGCGCGGGTGGCGAAGTCGATGCCGTAGAAGCAGGGCCACCGCACCGGGGGGCTGGAGATCCGCACGTGCACCTCGGCCGCACCCGCCTCGCGCAGCATCGCGACGATCGCGCGCTGGGTGGTGCCACGGACGATCGAGTCGTCCACCACGACGATCCGCTGGCCGGCGATCACGTCCCGGAGCGGGTTCAGCTTCAGCCGGATGCCCCGCTCGCGGATGGTCTGGCTCGGCTGGATGAACGTGCGGCCCACGTAGGAGTTCTTCACCAGGCCCTGCCCGTAGGGGATGCCGCTGGCCTGGGCGTACCCGATCGCGGCCGGGGTCCCCGACTCCGGCACCGGGATGACCAGGTCGGCCTCGGCGGGGCACTCGGCGGCCAGACGACGGCCCACCTCCACCCGGACCGCGTGCACGCCCTGCCCGGCGATGGTGGTGTCGGGGCGGGCCAGGTAGACGTACTCGAACAGGCAGCCGCGCGGCTCCGCCCGGGCGAACGTCGCCGAGGTGACGCCGCCGGCGCCGATGGAGATCAGCTCTCCCGGCTCCACCTCGCGGACGAACCCGGCGCCGACGATGTCGAGGGCCGCCGTCTCGCTGGCCACGACCCAGCCATGGGCGAGCCGGCCGAGGACCAGCGGCCGGAAGCCCTGCGGGTCCCGGGCCGCGTACAGGGTGTGCTCGTCGGCGAAGACCAGCGAGTAGGCCCCGCGCACCAGCGGCAGGGTGGCCAGCGCGGCCTCGGCCAGGCTGGCGTGACCCGGGCCGGCGAAGAGCGCCGTCAGCACGTCGGTGTCGGAGGTGCTGACCAGCCCCGGAATGCCGCCGGCCGGGGCAGCCAGGGCGGCGAGTTCCAGCGTATTGATCAAATTCCCGTTGTGCCCGAGCGCGACGCCGCCGGCCGGCGTGGGCCGGAACGTCGGCTGGGCGTTCTCCCAGACCGAGGACCCGCTGGTGGAGTAGCGGCAGTGCCCGACCGCGATGTGACCGTGCAGGGAACTCAGCACCCGCTCGTCGAACACCTGGGCCACCAGGCCCATGTCCTTGTAGACGACGATCCGCGCGCCGTCGCTGACGGCGATGCCCGCCGACTCCTGCCCGCGGTGCTGCAGCGCGTAGATCCCGTAGTAGGCGAGCTTGGCGACGTCTTCACCGTCGGACCAGACACCGAATACGCCGCACGCGTCCCGGGGAGGCCGATCCCGCGGATCCAAGTCGCCGGTGAGTTGGCCGTCGGGCTTGACCACCCGGCCAGTCTAGTGAACGCAGCCGCGTTCTCCCGGCGTGGTTAGCAGCGGCAGGTAGGCGGTCAAGTCAGCGCGGACCCCGCTGGCCCGCACCGCCCCGGATGCCACCGCGCCGGCCCACGTGGTCTGCCCGGCCGCCAGCCGGACCCACGTCACCGGGTCCATCTCCACGAGGTTGGGCGGCGTGCCCCGGGTATGCCGCGGGCCTTCGATGCACTGCACCGCCGCGTACGGCGGCACCCGCACCTCCACCGCCCGGCCGGGGGCACGCGTGGCGAGGGTGCCCAGCAGGCTCCGGGTGGCGGCCCGCAGCGCCGCAGGCACCGGGGTGAGGCCGCGGCCCAGCGCCGCGGCGACCGCCAGGGCGCACGCGTGACCAAGCGCTTGCGGGTCGGCGGGCCCAGTCCAGGCCGGCTCGCCCAGCGCGGCCCGCTGCTCGTCCAGGGCGGTCCGCAGCCGGCCCGCGGCCCGGTCGCTGGCGGCGGTCATCGGGCCCTCAGCCGAACAGGGCCGGCAGCACCCCGGCCCGGGCCACCGCGAGCTCGTCCAGCGCCACGCTGAAGCAGCCCGCGACCTCCAGCCGGTCGCCGCCCACCGTGCCCAGGCCCGTGACCGGGACCTCGTGGCGCTGGCACAACGCGGCGAGCGCCGCCTCAGCGCCGGGGGCGACCTCGGCCACCACGCGCGCGGGCGACTCGCTGAACAGCATGGTGAACGGGTCCCCGGGCAGGCTCACCTGCGCGCCGGCCGGCCCGGGGCGGCCGCCCAGGCAGCACTCGGCAAGGGCGACGGCCAGGCCACCGTCGGACAGGTCGTGCGCCGCGGCGAGCAGGCCGTCCCCCGCCGCCGTCGCGAGCACCGCGGCGAGCGCGCGCTCCGCGGCCAGGTCCACGACGGGCGGGCGGCCGCCGAGGTGGCCGTGTACCGCCCAGGCCCACGCCGAGCCGCCGAAGTCCTCGCCGGTCCGGCCGAGCAGGACCAGGCGGGCTCCGGGCCGGCGGAACCCGAGCGACAGCCGGCGCCGCACGTCGGGCAGGACGCCCAGCACGCCGACCACCGGCGTGGGGTGGATGGGCACCTCCCCGGTCTGGTTGTAGAAGCTGACGTTGCCCCCGGTCACCGGGGTGCCGAGGAACGCGCAGCCGTCCGCGAGGCCGCGCACCGTCTCGGCGAACTGCCACATGACGCCCGGGTCCTCGGGCGAGCCGAAGTTCAGGCAGTTGGTCACCGCGGCCGGGCGCGCGCCCGTCGCCGCCACGTTCCGGTACGCCTCGGCCAGCGCGAGCTGGGCGCCGGCGTACGGGTCGAGCCGCGAGTACCGCCCGTTCCCGTCGGTGGCGAGCGCAACGCCGAGGCCGGTCCGCTCGTCGACCCTGATCACACCGGCGTCCTCCGGGGCGGCGAGCACCGTGTTGCCGAGCACGTGCCGGTCGTACTGCTCGGTCACCCAGGTCTTGTCGGCCAGGTCCGGCCAGGACAGCAGGGCGAGCAGGGTGCCGGCCAGCTCACCGGGCCCGGGCCGGGGAAGCCGGGCCGGGCCGTCGGCCGCGAGGGCGTCCTGGCCGGCCGGGCGCACCGCCGGGCGGTCGTAGACCGGGCCCTGGCTGGCCGCGGTCTGCGGCGCGATGTCCACCACCACCTCGCCGCGCCAGGTCATCTCCAGCCGCCCGGTTCCGGTCACCGCGCCGATCACCGTGGCCGGCACGTCCCAGCGCGCGCAGATCTCGGCGAATCGCGCCACGTGCCGCGGCTCGACGATGGCCATCATGCGCTCCTGTGACTCGCTCATCAGGATCTCCGCCGGGGCGAGCGAGGAGTCCCGCAGCGGCACCAGATCCAGGTCCACGGCCATCCCTGAGCCGCCGGCCGCGGCGAGTTCCGCGGTCGCGCAGGACACCCCGGCGGCGCCCAGGTCCTGGAGGCCCGCCAGCAGCCCGGCCGCGCCCAGCTCCAGGCAGCACTCCACCAGCAGCTTTTCCATGAACGGGTCGCCCACCTGCACGCTCGGCCGCTTGGCCGCCTCGCCGCCGCCGAACGGCGAGCTGGCCAGCACCGAAGCCCCGCCGATCCCGTCCGGCCCGGTGCGGGCGCCGAACAGGACCACCTTGTTGCCCGCTCCACGCGCCGCGGCCACCCGCAGGTCTTCATGCCGCATCACGCCCACGCACAGCGCATTCACCAGCGGGTTGCCCGCGTAACAGGGGTCGAAGGCCAGTTCGCCGCCGACGTTGGGCAGGCCGAGGCAGTTGCCGTAGAACGAGATCCCGCCGACCACGCCGGGGAGCACCCGGGCGGTGTCCGGCGCGTCCGCCGGGCCGAACCGCAGCGAGTCCAGCACCGCCACCGGGCGCGCGCCCATGGCCAGGATGTCGCGGACGATGCCGCCGACCCCGGTCGCCGCGCCCTGGAACGGCTCCACGTAGGACGGGTGGTTGTGCGACTCGACCTTGAACGTGACCGCGTACCCCTGGCCGATGTCCACCACGCCGGCGTTGTGCCCGATCCCGGCCAGCAGAGTCCCACCCCCCACCCGCCTCCCCGTTCCCCCTTCACTGTCCCCCTTCACTGGTGCCTTGTCGGCGAACTGGCGCAGGTGCACCCGGGAGGATTTGTAGGAGCAGTGCTCGCTCCACATCACCGAGTACAGCGCCAGTTCCGGGTCGGTCGGCCGCCGCCCGAGCAGCCCCCGGATCCGCAGGTACTCCTCCTCGGTCAGGCCCAGCTCGCGGTAGGGCTGCGCGCGGTCCGGGGTGCCGGCGGCCACCGCCACGGTATCCGTGCTGGCCTGGGGGGGCGACCCCCCTGGAACCCCCCGATGGCCTAGCGGCCCCCGCGACTCCGTCGCGTCGGCCGCGGCCCCCGGCCCGGCGGCACGGGTGTTCACTGGGCCGCCGGCGCGGACAGGACCGAGGTGAAGAAGCCGAGCCCGTCGGAGCCCGGGCCGGTCAGCGGGTCGATCGCGTGCTCGGGGTGCGGCATGATGCCGACGACGTTCCCGGCGGGATTGGCCACGGCGGCGATGTCGTGCGCGGCGCCGTTCGGGCTGCCGCCGGCGTACCGGGCGACCACCTGCCCCTCGGCCTCGAGCCGGGCCAGCGTGACGTCATCGGCGAGGTAGGCGCCCTGGCCGCTCTTGAGCACGACGGTGATCTCCTGATCCAGCCGGTACCCGCTGGTCCACGGGGTGCCGTCGTGCTCGATGCGCACAGCGACCTCGCGGTCGATGAACCTCAGGCCGGTGTTGTGGGTCAGCGCGCCCGGCAGCAGGTGCGCCTCGCACAGGATCTGGAAACCGTTGCAGATGCCGAGCACCGGGAGCCCGGCCCGGGCGGCGGGCACGAGGCCGGCCATCACCGGCGCGAACCGCGCGATCGCGCCGCAGCGCAGGTAGTCGCCGTAGGAGAAACCGCCGGGAAGGATCACCGCATCGACCCCGCGCAGGCCACGGTCGCCGTGCCAGAGCGGGACGGGCTCGGCGCCGGCCCGGCGCACCGCGCGGGCGGCGTCGCGGTCGTCGAGCGAGCCCGGAAAGGTGACGACCCCCACCCGGGTGGTCACGGGCGTCCTCTCACGGGACGCAGGTTACCGGGTCGGCCGGACAGAAACGGGGTCAGCCGGCGTCGGCGAGTTCGCCGTCGTCGAGTTCCTCGTCCAGCGCTTCGGCGAACGGGGCACCCGGGCGCCAGGCCAGGCGCTTCTGCAGGGATACCACGGCCCGGCGCTCGGGGCCGCTGGTCATGCTGACGTTGTCCACGCAGGCCCGCATGATGTCGATGCCCCGTCCCGACTCCGGGAGCGCGGCGATGTCCTCCTCCGTGACCGCCTTCCCGGCGTCGGCCGCCGCGCCGGGCCCGGTCCGCCCGGCCCCGAGCAGGGAGCGGCCGAGCGTGGCGGGTCGCACGCCGCGGCGCCGTGGCCGCGGCGCGGGGCCGGCTCCCGGCCAGGGGCGGCGCCGCAGCCCCGGGATCCGGCCGCCGGCGAACCCCGGCCAGGTGTTCTGCACCTCGATGCGGCAGCCGCGCCGGCCCAGGCTGGCCACCACCTCGTACCTGCGCCCCGGCCCGCCGTGGCGCACCACGTTGGTGCAGGCCTCGGTTACCGCGAGCAGCAGTTCGGCGAGCCCGTCGTCCTCCGCGCCCAGGCCACGCAGGGCATCGCCGAGCATATGGCGCATCACCGGCACGCTCAGTGCCTCGCGCGGAAACACCAGGCAGAGCTTGACGTCCACGCTAGGCTCCTTGGCGCTGCTCACCGGCTGTATCCGCCCACGGTTCCCGCTCGCACGGTCCTCGTTGGCCACTTTGAGTGCTTTCCCCGCCTGGGCCGGGGTAACCGTCCGGTTGAGTGACACCATGGTTAACGCACGTCGCTACTCAGTGGTTAAGCACCACTGTGACCGCGCGGCATGACATCTGCTCACTCCGTGCGCAGCACGAATTCCTCAATCACCGGGTTCGCGAGCAATTCCCCGGCAAGCTCTCCGACCCTGGTCAGGGCGCTGTCATCGGCCTCTCCGCGCAGTTCTACCTCGAACCGCTTGCCTTGCCGGACGCCCACGACGTCGCCGTATCCAAGCCGCTGGCAGGCGCGCGAGATCGCCTCTCCCTGCGGGTCGTGAATCTCGCGCTTCAGCATCACATCGACAATGATTTTGGTCACTTTTCCCTGCCTTTCCTTGCACCTTGCCCACCGGCCACGCAGCGTACGCGACCCCCGGCCGCCCGGTGAGTGTTCATCCAGGGTTAGCCGCACCCGCCGGCGTCTGTCACGATGGCTGGTAACGGTCCGGGCACACCACCGCCTCACGGACCCCCGCTTGCCGGTCGCGGCGACCCTGCAGCCGGCCTCGATCACAAGGAGTGGCACGTGGCCGTCGACGCTGACGGTGCGGTCACCACCGCACCAGAACCTGCCAGCCTGGACCGGCAGGCAGGGTCGCGGGTGGAAACCATCCAGCTCCTCACGCCCGAGGGCGAGCGGCTGGAACATCCCGACTATCCCCTCGAGCTGTCCACCGACGAGGTGAAGGGCCTGTACCGCGACCTGGTCCTGGTCCGCCGCATCGACACCGAGGCGATCGCGCTGCAGCGCCAGGGCGAGCTGGGCATCTGGGCGTCGCTGCTCGGCCAGGAGGCCGCCCAGGTCGGCTCCGGGCGGGCGCTCGGCCCACGCGACATGGCCTTCCCCACCTACCGCGAGCACGGGGTGGCCTGGTGCCGCGGCGTGGACCCGATGAAGCTGCTCGAACTGTTCCGCGGCGTCAGCCACGGCGGCTGGGATCCGGCCGAGCGTGGCTTCCACCTCTACACGATCGTCATCGGCGCGCAGGCGCTGCACGCCACCGGCTACGCGATGGGGATCCAGCGGGACGGGCTGGTCGGCGAGGACGGCGAGGCGGTCATCGCCTACTTCGGCGACGGCGCCACCAGCCAGGGCGACGTGAACGAGGCGTTCGTGTTCGCCTCGGTGTTCAACGCCCCGGTGGTGTTCTTCTGCCAGAACAACCAGTGGGCCATCTCCGAGCCGCTGGAACGGCAAAGCCGCGTCCCGCTGTACCAGCGGGCCAGCGGCTTCGGCTTCCCCGGCATCCGGGTGGACGGCAACGACGTGTTCGCCTGCCTGGCCGTCACCCGCAGGGCGATGCAGGCCGCCCGGGAGGGCCAGGGCCCCACCTTCATCGAGGCCTTCACCTACCGGATGGGCGCGCACACCACCACCGACGACCCGACCAGGTACCGGCTCGCCACCGAGCTGGAGGCGTGGAAGCTCAAGGACCCGCTGGAGCGGGTCAAGGCCTACCTGGTCCGCACCGGCGGCGCCGACGCGGCCTTCTTCGAGGCGATCGACGCCGAGGCGGCGGAGGTGGGCCGCAGCGTCCGGCAGGGCTGCCTGGCCATGCCGGACCCCGAGCCCATGTCGATCTTCGAAAACATCTACAGCGAGCCGAACGCGCTGCTGGACGCCGAGCGGGAGCAGTTCGCCGCGTACCTGGACTCCTTCGAGGCCGGGGAGGTAGCACGATGACCACCCTCACGCTGTCCAAGGCGATCAACGAGGGGCTCCGCAAGTCCCTGGAGGCCGACCCCAAGGTGCTCATCATGGGGGAGGACGTGGGCAAGCTGGGCGGGGTGTTCCGGGTCACCGACGGGCTGCAGAAGGACTTCGGCGAGTCCCGCGTCGTGGACACGCCGCTTGCCGAGTCGGGCATCGTCGGCACCGCGATCGGGCTCGCCCTGCGCGGCTACCGCCCGGTGTGCGAGATCCAGTTCGACGGGTTCGTCTTCCCCGCGTTCGACCAGATCGTCAGCCAGCTCGCCAAGCAGCGACTGCGCTCGCTCGGGCACGTCAAGATGCCGGTGGTGATCCGGATCCCGTGCGGCGGCGGCATCGGCGCGGTCGAGCACCACAGCGAGTCGCCCGAGGTGTACTTCGTGCACACGGCGGGCCTGCGCGTGGTCGCGTGCTCCGGCCCCGCGGACGCCTTCACGATGATCCAGCAGGCGATCGCCTCCGACGACCCGGTGATCTTCTTCGAGCCGAAGCGCCGCTACTGGGACAAGGCCGAGGTGGACACCACCGCGGACCTGGCCGGTGCGCTGCCGCTGACGTCCGCCCGGATCGTGGCCGAGGGCAGCGACGCGACCGTGCTCAGCTACGGGCCGCTGCTGCGCACCTGCGTGGAGGCGGCCGTCGCGGCCCGCGAGGACGGGCGCTCGCTGGAGGTGATCGACCTCCGCTCGCTGTCCCCGCTGGACATCGGCACCGTGGTCGGGTCGGTGCGCAAGACCGGCCGCTGCGTGGTCGTGCACGAGGCCCCGGTCACCGCCGGGCTCGGCGCCGAGATCGCCGCCCGGGTGATGCAGGAGTGCTTCTACCACCTGGAGGCCCCGGTCATGCGGGCCGCCGGGTTCTCCACCCCGTACCCGCCGTCCCGGCTCGAAGAGCATTACCTGCCCGACCTGGACCGGGTGCTCGACGCCGTCGACCGCACGTTCGCGTACTGAGGCGGGAGATCTCAATGGCTGACGTGAAGCAGTTCAAGCTCCCAGACGTGGGCGAGGGGCTGACCGAGGCGGACATCGTGTCGTGGAAGGTCAAGCCCGGGGACCAGGTCACCGTCAATCAGGTCATCGTCGAGATCGAGACGGCGAAGTCGCTCGTGGAACTGCCGTCCCCGTTCGACGGGATGGTGACCGACCTGCTGGTGCCCGAGGGACAGACCGTGGACGTGGGGACGCCGATCATCGCGGTCGACGTGTCGGGGGAGGCTTCGGCTGCCGGTGCGGCGGAAAGTGGGCCACAGGCTACTGTTCCGGCTGGCACAACGCCATCCGGAACAGCACCTGAGGCCCGGCGCGAGGCGCTCGCCGAAGACCTTGTGCCGTTGCGTGCCGAGGAGGAGACGGCGCGGGAACCGGGGATCGAGGGGAGCCCGGCGCCGAAGATCGAGCGGCAGGCGGTGCTGGTCGGGTACGGGGTGAAGCTGGGGACCACGGCGCGCAGGCCGCGGAAGGGGAGGGACGCGGGGGGTGGTTCCGGGGCCGGCCTGGCGCCTCCAGAGCCCGCCGGCCCGCCGGCGAGTGCGGGGAATGGGTCTACGGCGGGGACGGCGAGCCCGGAGCGCCCGATGGCCAAGCCGCCGGTGCGGAAGCTGGCCAAGGACCTGGGGGTGGACCTGGCCGCGCTGACCGGGAGCGGGCCGGAGGGGACGATCACCCGGGAGGACGTGCAGGCGGCGGCCAGCGAGCCGCCGGGGCCGCTGCGCATCGACACGGGCCGGCAGCCCGCCCTGGCCGGGGGGGAGGAGCGGATTCCCATCCGGGGGGTGCGGAAGTATACGGCGCTGGCCGTGTCGTCCAGCGCGTTCACGGCGCCGCACGTGACGGAGTTCCTGCAGGTCGACGTGACCGAGACGATGGCAGCGGTGCAACGGCTGCGGGAACTGCCCGAGTTCGAGGGATGGCGGCCCTCCCCGCTGCTGCTGGCGGCCAAGGCGCTGATACTGGCCGTGGCGCGGCACCCGATGATCAACTCGTCGTGGGACGAGGCGGCGCAGGAGATCGTGGTCAAGCGCTACGTGAACCTGGGCATCGCCGCGGCCACCGACCGCGGGCTGCTGGTGCCCAACATCAAGAACGCGCACACGCTGTCCCTGCCCGGCCTGGCCCGTGCGCTGTCGGAACTGGCCACGACGGCGCGGGAGGGGAAGACCCCGCCCGCCGACCTGGCCCGCGGCACGATCACGATCACCAACGTGGGCGTGTTCGGGGTGGACACCGGCACGCCGATCCTGACCCCCGGCGAGGCGGGGATCCTCGCGCTCGGCCAGGTCAAACAGGCACCCTGGGTGCACGAGGGCGCGCTGGCGGTGCGCCAGGTGACCACGCTGGCGCTGTCCTTCGACCACCGGATCGTGGATGGCGACCTGGGCTCGGCCGTGCTGCGCGACGTCGGCGCGATGCTCACCGACCCGGTCCGCATGATCGCGTGGGGCTGACCCGCACCCACGCATCCATGGCCTGAGAAGGCTTCCCCGTGCGCGCGACTGAAAGGCCTTGCGGATCACCCCCCAAAGGAGAGCGATGATCAGGCACGTCGTGCTGTTCACCTGGACGCCGGAGGCGACGGAGGAGCAGAAGCAGGCGCTCCACGCCGAACTGGCGAAGATGCCCCCCGCGATCGAGGCCATCCGCGCGTACAGGTACGGCCCCGACGTGGGGATCAACCCCGCGAACTGCGACTACGCGGTCGCGGCCGACTTCGACGACGCCGCCGGCTACGTCACCTACCGCGACCACCCGGCGCACCGGGCCATGGTCGAGCGGTACGTGAGCCCGATCGTGGCCAGCCGGGCGGCCATCCAGTTCGAGATCTGACGGCGTTAACCCCCCCGGTGGCCTGCGGCCCCGCTCCTTCGCCGCTGGGCCCTGGCCGCGGCTCAGAACGCCTCTTCGGGGAGTTCCATCAGGTCCAGGGTGGTGGCCTCGGCGATCTCCCGCTCCACGGCCAGGCGCGGCAGCACGGTCTGCGCGAAGAACCGCGCGGTGGCCAGCTTGCCCTGGTAGAAGGCCCGGTCCGCGGCGCTCAGGGCGCCCGCGCCGTCCCCGTCCAGCGCCGCGAGCGCCACCTCCGCCTGGCGGGCGAGCAGCCAGCCGATCACCAGGTCACCGAGGGCCATGAGCAGCCGGGTGGTGTTCAGCCCGGCCCGGTAGATCTCCTCCGGGCGTTCCAGCGACGCCGCCGCGTACCCGGCCAGCGCGCTGACCAGGCCCTCGACGTCCCCGGCCGCGTCGGCCAGCGCCATCCGCTCCAGCTTGAGCCGGCCGTTGCCCTCCTCGCTGGCCGCGAAGGCGGTGATCTGCGCCAGCAGCCCGCGCAGCGCCCTGCCCTCGTTGCGGAGGATCTTGCGGAAGAACAGGTCGAGGCCCTGGATCGCGGTGGTGCCCTCGTACAGGCTGTCGATCTTGGCGTCCCTGATGTACTGCTCGATCGGGTAGTCCTGGAGGAACCCGGAGCCGCCGAGGGTCTGCAGCGACAGCGTGAGCATCTCGTAGGCGCGCTCCGCGCCGGCCCCCTTGACGACCGGGAGCAACAGGTTATTCAGTGCCGAAGTGCCCTCGTCAGCACCCCCGGCGGCCGCCTGGATCTGGAGCGAGTCCTGGAGGGCCGCCGCGTACAGCACCAAGGCGCGCATGCCCTCCGCGTACGCCTTCTGCATCATCAGCATCCGGCGGACGTCGGGGTGGTGGGTGATGGTCACCCGCGGCGCGGTCTTGTCCGCCATCTGGGCCAGGTCGGCACCCTGCACCCGGGTCTTGGCGTACTCCAGCGCGTTCAGGTACCCGGTGGACAAGGTCGCGATCGCCTTCGTGCCCACCATCATCCGCGCGTGCTCGATGATCATGAACATCTGCCGGATGCCGTCGTGCACCCCACCGACCAGCGTCCCGACGGCCGGCCGGCGGGCGCCGAAGGTCAGCTCACACGTGGTCGAGGCGTGCAATCCCATTTTGTGCTCTACGCCGGTCACCTCGACCCCGTTCCGTTCGCCGGGCGTGCCATCGGGGCCGACCAGGTATTTGGGAACGAGGAACATGGACAGGCCCTTGGTGCCCGGGCCGTGGCCTTCGGGGCGGGCCAGGACCAGGTGGAAGATGTTCTCCGCCAGGTCGTGCTCGGCGGAGGTGATGAACCGCTTCACGCCCTCGATGTGCCAGGTGCCGTCCGGCTGCGCGATGGCCTTGGTCCGGCCCGCGCCCACGTCGGAGCCCGCATCGGGCTCGGTGAGCACCATCGTGGCGGTCCAGCCCCGGTCGATCGCGAGTTGCGCGAAGCGCTGTTGCTCGGGCGTGCCCACCAGCCACAGCGCCTGGGCCATGGATGGGCCGCTCGCGTACATCCACACGGCCGGGTTGGCCCCGAGCACCAGTTCCGCCACCGCCCAGTGCAGCGACCAGGGCGCGCCGATGCCGCCGAGGGCGGGCGGCACGTGCAGCCGCCACCACTGGGCCTCGGCGAACGCGCCGTAGGAGCGCTTGAAACTCTCCGGCAGGGTGACCGTGCCGGTGGCCGGGTCGAAGACCGGCGGGTTGCGGTCGGCGTCGGCGAAGGAGTCCGCGAGCGGGCCGACGGCCAGCCGGTTCACCTCGGCCAGCACCTCGCGGACCGTGCCCGCGTCCAGGTCCTCGTACGGGGGCTTGCCGAGCACGTCCTGCCGTCGCAGCACCTCGAACAGGTTGAACTCGATGTCACGCAGGTTGCTCTTGTAGTGACTCAACTACCCCCGCCTCCCCCGCGGGGACCGCCCGGCCCCGATCCGGTCCGGCAGTCCTACCGGTCAGTAACTTACTCAATGCTACCAGCCGGTAATAACATTTGACAGGGTAGTTCCGTTCCCGAGGGCGCCGCTTTACAGTGAGGCCCGGGGCGGTTTCGGCGAGTGAGGTGGGCGATGACGCTGGCCCTGACGGAAGAGCACCTGGCGCTGGCCGGGGCGGTGCGGGGCTGGGCGGGGCACGCCGCTCCCGCGGCCGTGATCAGGCCGGTGGTGGACGCGCCGGACCGCGGCGCCGCGGTATACCGGGACGTGCTGAGGCCCGGCCTCGCCGCCCAGGGGCTGCTCGGGCTGCACCTGCCGGAGGCGCTCGGCGGCCAGGGCGCGGGCCTGCCGGAACTGGCCGTCGCCACCGAGGAACTCGCCCGTGCGCTGGTGCCCGGCGGGTTCCTGCCCACGGCGCTGGCCGGTGCGATCCTGACGGCCGCGATAGACGCCGCGCCGGACGGTGCCGACACCGCCGCGCTGGAAAGCCTGGTCAAGGAACTGGCGGCGGGGACGCTCACGGCCGCGGTGGGGCTCGGGCCGGGGCTGGGCTGGGAGCCCGGCGACGCCGGTGGCCTGGTGATCGATGGGACGTGCGGGCCGGTGACCGGCGCGAGCCTCGCCGACCTGCTCATCCTGCCCGCCGGGCAGGGCGAGGCGCAGGCCTGGGTGGCGGTGGACGCCGGAGACGTCGCCCTGGTGCCGCTGGACGGCATGGACCTGACCAGGCCGGTGGCGCGGGTGAGCGCGGAAAAGGTGGCCGTGCCGACCGGCCGGGTGCTCACCGGGCTCCCCCAGGGCCTGGTAAACGGCCTGGCCGCGACGCTGTTCGCCGCGGAGGCGTGCGGGATCGCGGCCTGGGCGGTGGACACTGCCGCCGCCTACGCGAAGATCCGCCACCAGTTCGCCCGCCCGATCGGGCAGTTCCAGGCGGTCAAGCACCGCTGCGCGTGGATGCTCACCGCGTCGGAGCAGGCCGCCGCGGTGGCCTGGGACGCGGCGCGGGCCTGGGACTCGGCGCGGGCCGGGGCGGAGGCGGACGGCGCCGGGGACGCGGGCCGCGACTTCGCCGCCGCAGCGGCCGCGACCGTCGCCATCGACGCGGCGGTCCACTGTGCCCACGAGTGCATCCAGGTGCTCGGCGGGATCGGGTACACCTGGGAGCACGACGCCCACCTGCACTACCGCCGGGCGCTGTCGCTGCGCGCCCTCGCCGGCCGTTCCGGCGCCTGGGCCAGCCAGGCCGCCCGGCTCGCCCTCGGCGGTGCCACCCGCCCGCTGTTGGTCGAGCTCCCCGACGAGGCCGCCGCCGTGCGCGGCCAGGTGCGGGATGAACTCGCGGCGATCGCCGCGGCGCCCAGGTCCGGGCAGGCGCGCCTGCTGGCGGCCGGCGGCTGGGTCGCCCCGCACCTGCCCGCCCCGTGGGGCCGGGCGGCGAGCCCGCTGGAGCAGCTGGTTATCGCGGAGGAACTGCGCCGCGCCGGGCTGCGCCCGCCCGGGCTGGGCATCGGCGCATGGGTCGTGCCGGCCTTGGTCCAGTACGGGACCGCCGGGCAGCAGCAGCGGTTCCTCCCGGGCACCCTGTCCGGCGAGACCGTGTGGTGCCAGCTGTTCAGCGAGCCCGGCGCGGGCTCCGACCTGGCCAGCCTGACCACCCGGGCCGAGCGCGCCGACGGGGGATGGCGGCTGTCCGGCCAGAAGGTGTGGACGTCCCTGGCCAAGCACGCCGCCTGGGCGATCTGTATCGCCCGCACCGACCCGGGCGCGCCCCGTCACGACGGGATCAGCTACTTCCTCGTGGACATGGCCTCACCGGGGATCACCGTGCGGCCGCTGAAGGAGATGACCGGGGACTCGCTGTTCAACGAGGTCTTCCTCGACGACGTGTTCGTGCCGGACGACCTGGTCGTGGGCGAGGTGAACGGCGGCTGGAAGGTGGCACGGACGACGCTGGCCAACGAGCGGGTGTCGCTGTCGCAGTCGTGGACGTTCGGCTGCGGCGCCGCCGACCTGCTGGAGGTGGTGGCCGGTCTGGGCGAGAGCCCGGACGCGGCGCTGCTGGAGCGCACCGGGCACCTGGTCAGCGAGGGGCACGCGATCGACCTGCTCGGCGTGCGGGCGACGCTCAAGCGGCTGTCCGGCACCGAGCCCGGCGCGACCGGCAGCGTGCGGAAGGTGCTCGGCATGCGCTACGCGCAGCGGATCGCCGAGGAGTGCTGGGCGCTGTCCGGTGCCGAGGGCGCCGTCTATGGCACCCGCTGGTCCCGCGCCGTGCTGTTCACCAGGGCGCTGACGATCGGTGGCGGCACCACCGACGTCCAGCTCAATATCATCGGCGAGCGGCTGCTCGGACTGCCGAGAGATCCAGCCCCCGGCGGCTGACCCCGGGACCCGTCCGCGTCTGCGGGCCCGGCCGCCCGGATCCCGTCCTGCCCTCCCCCACCTCGATGGCCCCCCGGCGACCGTCGCTGCGGGCCGCCGTGGGGCGGCCGGTCAACCAGGACTACCAGCTGGAGCTGCCGGTGACCTTCCGCCCGGCGAAGGCCGGGGGCCACCTGGACCGACCGGTTCGGCCTGCACTCGCTGAACGTGCCGATCACCGGCACCGGAGTGTAACCGGCGGGCCGGGCGACCGGGTTTCGCGGGCTCGCCGGGATGACACGGCCCGGGCACGGGAACGGGGGCCGCCCGCCAGGCGCGGGCGGCCCCCGTTCCCAGATCAGGCTCAGCCCGGGGCGGGGCCGTCGGTGTCGCCCAGCCCCTGGTCGGCCTCCTGCTGCTGCAGCGCCGACACCAGCCGCTCGATCTTGTCGGCGGTGTCCGTCCCGCCCCGTCCGGTCCGCTCGGCGTAGACGGCCGCGCCGAGGTCGCGGAACATCGCGTCGGCCCGGCGCTTCGCCTGGGCCTGGTCCAGCTTGGCCTTGCCCTGCAGGGCCGCCTCCTGGGTCGCCTGAGCGGTCCGCTGCGCGACCTGTGCCGCCTGTTCCCTCACCCGGTCCATCAGTCCCATGGCCTACCTCCCACGTCCCGCACCTGGCACCCACACTAACCCTGGTCCTGCCCCCTCCGGCCTGCCAAGGTCAGCCTGACGGCCAGGGTGGCCCGTTATTCCTTTTAGCCTGATGGGGGAGCCGGTTACACTTGCACGGACGAGCTACGTAGGCGAGGAGGCCGCACCCGTGACCCGCACTGCAGGCGTGCCCCCGTTGGTGCCCTTGGTGTGCCGTCGTCACGTGGACCTGCTCCGGGTCTCCAGCGCCATCTGTCCCTTCTGCTGCTGAACCTCAGCTCCCGCTCGCGCCGTGAGCCGCCGCTCGCGCGGCCTTCCAGCCAGCAGAAGGAACCCACCATGCCATCCCGGACCCAACGCGGCCAGGGCCAATGGGCCCTTGGCCATCTGGAGCCGCTGAACGCGGCCGAGCGGTTCAAGAAGGACGACGACGGGCTCAACGTCCGCCAGCGGATCCTCACCACGTACGCCCACCAGGGTTTCGACTCCATCGACCCGCTGGACCTGCGCGGCAGGTTCCGCTGGTGGGGCCTGTATACCCAGCGCCGCCCGGGCATCGGCGGCGGCAAGACCGGCGCGCTGGAGGACGAGGAGATCGAGGACGCGTTCTTCATGATGCGCGTCCGCATCCCGGGCGGGCAGCTCACGGCGGAGCAACTGCGCACCGTGGCGGGCATCGCCAAGGAGTACGGCCGTGATCTCGCCGACGTGACCGACCGGCAGAACGTGCAGTTCCACTGGATCCGGATCGAGGACGTGCCGCAGATCTGGGACCGGCTCGAAGGCGTGGGCCTGTCCAGCCTGCAGGCATGCGGCGACGTGCCCCGCAACATCCTCGGCTGCCCGGTCGCCGGGATCAGCGCCGACGAGATCCTCGACGGCACCGCGGCGCTGCGCGCCACCGAGGCGGTGGCGGCGGGCAACCCGGAGTTCACCAACCTGCCGCGCAAGTACAAGACCGCGATCGCCGGGTGTGCCGCGCAGTGCACCGCGCATGAGATCAACGACATCTCCTTCGTCGGCGTCCTGGGGCCGGACGGCACGCCGGGGTTCGACCTGTGGGTGGGCGGCGGCCTGTCCACCAACCCGATGCTCGCCCGGCGCCTCGGCGTGTTCGTGTCCCCGGACCGGGTCCCCGAGGTGTGGAGCGGGGTCACCGGGATCTTCCGTGACTACGGCTACCGCCGGCTGCGCAGCAGGGCCCGGCTGAAGTTCCTGGTCGCGGACTGGGGCGCCGAGCGGTTCCGTGAGGTGCTGGAAAAGGAGTACCTGGGCTGCGCGCTGCCCGACGGGCCCGAGCCACCCGCGCCGCCGCCCGGCGCGCGCGACCACGTCGGCGTGCACCGCCAGCGGGACGGAGTGCGGGGGCGGGCGCAGGCCGGGGGCGGGCGCGAAGCGCGGGGGCGGGGACAGCAGAGCGCGGGGGCGGGACAAACGCTGTTCTACCTCGGGGTGGCGCCGAACGTGGGCCGCACCTCGGGCACCCAGCTCTGGCAGGTCGCCGACCTGGCCGAGGAATACGGCTCCGGCACGATCCGCACCACGACCACGCAGAAGCTGCTGATCCTCGACGTGCCGGGCGACCGGGTCGCGGACCTGACCGACGAACTGGCCGCGCGCGACCTCCAGGTGAACCCGTCGGCGTTCCGCCGGGGCACGATGGCCTGCACCGGCATCGAGTTCTGCAAGCTGGCGATCGTTGAGACCAAGCAGCGCGCCATGGACCTGTACGCCGAGTTGGACCGGCGGCTGCCCGGCTTCGACGCCCCGATCAGCATCAACATCAACGGCTGCCCCAACTCCTGCGCGCGCTTCCAGATCGCCGACATCGGGCTCAAAGGCTCGATCGTGGACGGTGCCGAGGGATTCCAGGTGCACCTGGGCGGGTCGCTGGGGACGGACCCGGCGTTCGGCCGGAAGCTGCGCGGCCTGAAGGTGACCGCCGACCAGCTGCCCGGCTACGTGGAACGGGTGCTGCGCAACTACCTCGCCGGCCGGGCCGAGGGCGAGCAGTTCGCCACCTGGGCCCGCCGCGCCGACGAAGGGCTCCTGCAGTGAGCGAGGCGGGCGGTGAGAGGCAGGTGCCGTTCTACTGCCCGTACTGCGGGGACACCGGCCTGCGGCCGGACGGACCGGAGGGCGGCGCCTGGCGGTGCGCGTCCTGCGCCCGCGCGTTCCGGCTGACGTTCACCGGCGTCGTGCCCGCCGGCCAGGGTTCGTCGTGAGCCCGGTCTTGCTGGCCGTCGCGCATGGCAGCCGGGACCCGGCTGCCCAGGAATGCGTCCGGTCCCTCACCGGCCGCGTGACCGCTCTGGCCGGCGGGACCCGGGTGCGGACGGCCTTCGTTCAGAATGCGAGGCCCTCGCTGGCGGAAGGCCTGCACGACGCGGTGGCGCAGGCGGGCGCGGCCGGGGTGGTCGTGGTCCCGTTGCTGCTGTCCAGCGGCTACCACCTGAGCTCCGACATCGCCGGGGCGGCACGCGCGGCCGGGGTGCCCGTGGCGGCCCCGCTCGGGCCCGATCCCCGGCTGACCGGCGCGCTGGCGGACCGGCTGGCCGAGGCGGGGGTGCCGGGGGACGTCCCGGTCGTGCTCGCGGCCGCCGGGTCGCGCGACCCGCGGGCGCTGGCGGACACCAGGCGGCAGGCGGCGATGCTCGCGGCGCACCGGGGCACGCCGGTGGTCGCCGGGTTCGCGTCCGCCGCCCGCCCCACGGTCGACGAGGCCGTGTCGTTCCTGGCCGGCCTGACGGGCCAGCCGGTCGCGGTGGGCGCCTACCTGCTGGCACCCGGCCTGTTCCACGACCGGCTCCGGCTCAGCGCGGGCCGGTGGGTCAGCGCGCCGATCGGTGACCACCCGGCGGCCGCGGAGGTGGTCCTGGGCTCCTTCCGCGCCGCGGCCGGCCTGGACGCGGCGCCCGCCGCCGCCTGAGGACCCCTCCGGCACCCGCCCGGGCCGCCGCACCCCGTCCGGAGCGCGCGCCCGGGGACCGGACCGGAGATGGCAGACTGAAACGGAGGTGCGCATGGAGATCGACGAGCGGGTACGCGAGGCGCACCTGAGCCATTTCTGCCCCGGCGGCGCCGGGTTCCCGGTGACCGACTCCCGTCCCATCGGCCTGGACGCGGGGCAGGCCGCGCCGGCGCGGGCGCTGAGCGGCCCCCCGGCGCGCGCCGCCGGAAGCCGGTGCGGCCGCTGCGGCGAGCCGATCGCCGCCGGCCAGGACGCCCGGCGGCGGGCCAGCGGCGCCTGGGTGCACGAGAGCTGCCCGGCATGACCCGCCGCGGTGATCCAGCCCGCGGTGATCGCGGCGCGCGGTTATCCCTTTGCCAGCGGCCGCACCGAGATGCGGGCGGCCGTGCTGTCGCTGGCGTTCGACGGCCTGCGCGCGCGGTACGCCCGGTCCACCGCGCACAGCGACAACGCGGCCTCGCTGGGCGTGTCACGCAAGCTCGGCTACGTTCCCGACGGGGTCGACCACCTCGTGGTCCGTGGCCGGGCGATCACCGCGCAGAGGCTCCTGCTCGACCGCGCCACCTGGCAGGCCCGCCGGCCGTCGCGTGTGCGGGTCTCCGGGCTGGAGCCGTGCCTGCCCTGGTTCGGCCTGGACCCGGTGCTGGCGGTTGCCGCGGGAGCGCCGGCCGGCCGGTGACGACGCCTGGTCAACCCGTGGGTTGACCGGCATGTCAACCCGCGGTCCCACCCGTGGGCCGACGCCCGGCCACCGCCGTACGGGGGACGCTGACGGCATGAATAACACCGGCGTGTACGTCATCAACGCAGCCCTCGTGCTCCTGGTCATCCGCCAGATCCGCGAGCACCCGCTCGACCTCCGTTCGCTGGCCGGCCCGGTGCTGGCCGTCGGCGCCGCCGCCGTGCTGTTCCTGCACTCGGTGCCGGGCGGCGGCAACGATATCGTCCTGGAACTGGCCTGTGTGGCGGCCGGTGCGGCGATGGGCGCCGTGGGCGGGCTGACCACCAAGGTGCGCCGCGGTGCCGACGGCCGTGCCCTGGGCCGCGCCGGGTGGCTGCCGGCCGGCCTGTGGATCATCGGCGTCGGGGGCAGGCTGGCCTTCGCCGTCGCCGCGTCGAACGGCGCGGGCCCGGCGATCGCACGGTTCAGCGTCGCCCACCAGATCACCGGCTCGGCCGCCTGGATCGCCGCGCTGATCATGATGGCGCTGGCCGACGTGCTGACCCGCCTGGCCGTGCTCTACGTCCGCGGCCGCCGGCTGACCGCCGCGGGGCCGTTGGCCGTCCAGGCCGGCGCCTGACCCGGCCGCCACCGTGGCTGACCTGGTACCCGAGCCCGCCGCGCGCCAGACTGTGTCCATGAAGGCACGGCTGGCCGCGGCGGGCCTGCTGCACGCGGGGCCGGCATCCGGGCCAGCCCCGCCGGACCAGGGTGACGGCTCCCCCGATACGGCCCGGGTGAGCGCGGCACACTCGCGTGCCCGTGAACGGGTGGACCGGCAGCGCCAGTTGCTCCGGCCGGTGGGCTGGGTGCTCGTCGCGATCGTCGTCACGGCGGGGCTGAACAGCCATCCGGCCCCGGGCCCGTCCGGCGCCCGGCTGGGGGTCAGCCTCGCGCTGGCCGGGTACGCGGCGGCGGTCGCGGCGGCGGTCGCCGCGACCGTGGCCGTCGCCTGGGCCCGGCGCGGCTACCTGTTCCAGGTCGTGCTGATCGGGCTGATCGGCGGGTGCGGGGTGGCCCTGGCCGCGTCACCGGCGCCCGAGCCGGCGGAACCCGGGCGGGGCGCCGGCGGCCCGGCCGGAAATCCGGCGCTCGCCGGCGGATGGCGTGTCGAACTGGAGGTGCCCGGGTGAGCAGCGCCCCGCCGGGCCGGATCCGGGTCCTGATCGCCGACGATCAGCGCGTGGTCCGCGACGGGCTGAACATGCTGGTCTCGCTCATCGACGGGGTCGAGGTCGTCGCCCTGGCCAGCGACGGCGCCGAAGCCGTCCGGCTCGCCGCGGCGCACCGTCCCGATGTGATCCTCATGGACCTGCGCATGCCGGGCGTCGACGGCACCGCGGCAACCGCCGAGGTTCGGGAGCGCTTGCCGGGCACCCAGGTGCTGGTGCTGACCACCTACGCGGACGAGGCCGCGATCCTGTCCGCGCTGCGCGCGGGGGCGCTGGGTTACCTGACGAAGGACGCAAGCGCCGAGCAGATCGAGGCGGCCGTCCGGGCGGTGCACGCCGGGCAGACCCACCTCGACCCCGCCGTCCAGGCCCGCCTCGTGGCCACGGTCACCGGCCAAGGGCCGGCCCCTGGTCCAGCCCCGGACCAGGCCGGCCCGGCGGGGCCACCGCCGGCGGGGCTCACCTCCCGCGAGGCCGAGGTGCTCACGCTCCTGGCCTCGGGGCTGAGCAACGCGGAGATCGCCCAGCGGCTGTTCCTGAGCAACGCCACCGTCAAGACTCACATCAACCGGATCTTCGCCAAGACGGGTGCCCGCGACCGCGCCCAGGCCGTCCGGTTCGCCTACCAGCACGGCTTGACCGCACCAGCCCCGTAACCCGCCGATCCTCCCCCTGCCACCAGCCCGAACCCGTCCCCTTCCGCGACCCGGTCCACGCGTTACCCACCAGCCCCGAACCCCGTCCCCTTCCGCGACCCAGTCCCCCCCGCGTCACCCACCAGCCCCAGTCGTACGCTCACGGTAGACCGGCCCTTACCGGCAACTGCGATGCCACTGTCACAGGCGGCCGGGGGTTGCCTGGGCGCGGAGTTTTGTCCCTACCCAAGCCATCCCCCGGCAGCGCCATCCCCAGGAAGCAGTGCCGCAGTCAGCCACGCAGCGCCGGCGGCCCCTGCCGGATCCGGTCAAGCGCGTCCCCGGGCGTCCCCCGCCACCAGCCGAGCGCCTCGATCCACCAGGTCAGCCCGGCGTCGGCGTAGGGGATCACGCGCCGCCCGCCGCGGTCGGGGGCGGTGCCGTCGGTGCGTCCCTCCAGCGCCACGTCGAACGGCCCGGCCGCGGTGCGGTGCTCCCGGGTGTACCGCAGGACCGCGCGAAGCTCGTCCGGCGGCATCGTCTGGCCCAGGCCGTACCCGGCGTGCGTGGGCATCACCCCGTCCCAGCGGGCGGCCCGCCGGAACGGTGCCCTGTTCGGCCAGTGGCCGCCGCACCAGACCGGGATCCTGGGCCGCTGCACCGGGCGCGGCAGCATGGTCACGCCCGTGGCCTCCAGGTGCGCTCCGTGGAAGTTCACAGGCTCCCCGCGCCACAGCGCCTCCACCAGGTCCAGCGACTCGTCCAGCCGCGCGGCACGGTCCTTCGCGTCGCCGGGCTCACCGAACGCGGTGAACTCCTCCTCGCGCGAGCCCAGCCCGGCCCCGAAGACGAGCCGCCCTGCCGACAGCAGGTCCAGGGTCACCGCCTCCCGCGCCACCTTGCCCGCGCGCCGCCGGGCCAGCACGTTCACCAGGATGCCGATCCTGACCCGTGCCGTCCGCGCCGCGACCGCCGAGATCACCACGACCGGGTCCGCGACCGCCCACCGCGGATCCCAGTAGAGCTGGTGGTCCCATACGAAGAACCCGTCCCAGCCGTGCTCCTCGGCCGCCACGGCCAGGTCCACCAGGAGGGACGGATCCCCGAAGGGCCCCACGTTGGGCACGCCGATCGCGCATCGCGGGTGTGGGCTCATGGGCGTCACCTTAGGGCCCGCTGGCCCGGGGCGGCGCGCGCCATTGTCGCCGGGCGGCGCGCGCCGCCGTGCGGCGCGGCCCGGGCCCGCGCCAGTCGATCATCACATCGCCCTGTCCTGCCGCAGTTCGCGGACCGCCAGGCCGACCACGTCCCGGCGCAGATGCTGCTGCTCGGCGCCGTGTTCATGGCCATCGCCGTGCTCTGCGACAGCGCCTGGGCGCTGGCCGCGGGGACGGCACGGGCGTGGTTTGCGCGGTCCCCGCGGCGGCTTGAACTGGTCGGCGGTACCGGCGGCCTGGTGATGATCGGCATCGGGGCCAGCCTGGCGATCACCGGGCGCCACGACTGACGCCCGCGGACGGCACCGGGCCGACCCGCGGGCAGGCGCCGTCCGGGCGCCGGCGCGAGGTCAGGGCCCGCCGGGCACCAGCTCAGGTTCGATCGGCCGATCCCGCCAGCGGGTCTCCGGCGCGAACAGGCCGAGGACCGCCGCCAGGGCCAGGACGCCCGCCGTGACGCCGAAGGCCACGCTGTAGGACGCGGCGTCCACGAGGTAGCCGGCGGTCACCGGCCCGGTGACGGCGCCGACGTCCCCGGCCATCTGGTAGGTGGCCACCACCGTGCCGCCGCGGCCCGCCAGGATGTCGCCGAGCATGGCGGCAGGACCGACGTCGAGGAAGCCGGATCCGAGCCCGAGGACCGCCAGCCCGGCCAGGTACCCGCCGAGCCCGGGCACCAGCGCAAGCAGGGCCAGGCCGACCGCTGATATCAGGCAGCCGCCGACGACCACCGGGCGCCGCCCCAACCGGTCCGCCAGCCGCCCGGCGGGCAGCAGGGTGGCCGCGTTGATCGCCGCGACCACCAGGAACCCGATGCCCGTCCAGATGGCCGACTTGTGCAGCACGTCGCGGACGAACAACGGGACGATGGCGGCGCGCACCCCGATGGTGCCGAAACCGTCCGCGAGGTTCGCGAAGGCGGCGGCCCGGTAGGCCCGGTCGCGCAGCGCGCCCACGATCTCGGCGATGGCGGGGCGCCGCTGCGAGGTTGTGTCGCGGCGCTGTCGTGACCGGTCGTGCAGCACGGCCCCCGCGATGACCGCCGGGACGATGAGCATGCAGCCGTAGATGATAAACGGCGCCCGCTCCGACCAGGCCGCGATCACGCCGCCGACGGCCGGGCCGCTGATCCCGCCGACCAAAAAGCCGCCGGCGAACAGGCCGCTCGCCCGGCCCCGCTGCGCGCCGGGCACGCTGAGCAGCAGCAGGGTCTGGCCGCTGACCCCGAACATCGCCGAGCCGAGCCCGCCGGCCCCGCGCAGGATGATGAGCTCGGCAAACGAGCCGGAGAACCCGGCAACGACGCTGCTCACCGCCACGATCGCGATGCCCGCCGCCATCACCGCGGGCTGGCCGAACCGGTCCGCCAGGCGCCCGGCGGGCAGCGCCCCGATGATCCGCATGAGAGCGAACGCGCTCACCACGCTCGCGGCGGCCGCGGTGCTGACGCCGAAGTGGCGGGCGAACGCTGGGATGTCCGGGGCGACGATGCCGAACCCGAGCGCGACGGTGAACGAGATGGCGGTGAGGATCGGCACCTCACGCGGCAGGTCGCGGAAGGGCCCGCGCGGAGGGCGAAGCACGAACGGCATTCTGCCAGCCGGCTGTGACGGCGACCCGCCCTGGTCACGGCCGTGCGGGCCGGCTCCCTCGGCCGACGCCGGCTTGCGCTGCCGGCTCAGGATCGGACCGGCCGCTGCGTGTTGCGCTCCGCGCCGCATTTGGGGCAGCGCCCGTACGCGGCCGCTGTCTCGCTCGGGCATCCTCCCCGCCATGGTCCGCCGCCAACTTCCCCTCGCCGGGGCCGTCTAAGCTTGCCGCGCTGGCCGGAAACTGAACCTCGGAGCCGAGCGGTGCTGCCACCTGACGGGCACGTGCATACCGAATGGTCCTGGGACGCCGCCTCCGGGTCGATGGAACGGTCCTGCGCCCGCGCGGTGGAACTGGGACTGCCGTCCATCGCGTTCACCGAGCACGCCGACTTCACCAGCTGGGTGATCGATCCCGAGGTCAAGGCTCGGATGCGCCCGCGGAACGCGGCCCGGATCGGGGCGGACGGCCGGTTCCGGCCGCCACCGCTGGATGCCGCGGCCTACCTGGCCTGTGTGCAGCGCTGCCGGGAACTGTTCCCCGGGCTGCGCGTCCTCTCCGGAGCCGAAGTGGGCGAGCCCCACTGGCACGAGGAGCAGGTCAAAGCCCTGCTCGGCGCGGGGACCTTCGACCGCGTCCTGGGGTCGGTGCACTCGCTGGACACGACCGGCACACGGCTGGTGGATTTTCTCTTCGACCGGACCCGGCCCGCTGATCTCATCCGGGCCTACCTGGCCGAAGTGCTCCGTCTGGTCGAATCGGCCGCGCCGTTCGCGGTGCTCGCGCACATCGACTACCCGGTGCGCTACTGGCCGAAGGAGGCACCGGGTTTCGACCCCGCGCGCTTCGAGGGCGAGTACCGGACCGTCCTGGGCGCACTGGCCAGGTCCGGGCGGGCGCTTGAGGTCAACACCCGCGTGCCGCTGCCGCCCGCGATCGTGCGGTGGTGGTACGAGGCCGGTGGCGCGGCGCTCGTCTTCGGCAGCGACGCCCACGAGCCGTCCGCCGTCGCCCGCCGGTTCGCCGACCAGGCGGCCGTGGCCGAGGCGGCCGGCTTCCGGCCCGGTCAGCATCCCCACGATTTCTGGCGCCGCGGCGGCACCGCATAGCTTGAGCCGAGCCGCTTGCACAGAACCGCGCGAAGCGAACCGCTCGCGCCGAGCCGAGTCAGCCGAACCCCTTGACCTGAGCCGCTTCACTTGAGCCGCCGTGTGCCCAGCGTGGTCCCTGGCCTTGGGGCAAGATGGGTGATCGTGTAGTTGTGTGGCAGCCCGGCGACAGACGCGGGATGCGGAAGAAAGCCGCGGGCGCTCTCCCGCATGACAGGGAGGACTTGGCCGTGAGCCATTTCCTGGACAGGTACGTGCGAACGGCTGGATCACCACCGCTTGAGGAGATCCGTTCGGCGCTGTGGAACGACAAGCCCGAGGCGACCGGGACGTCCTACCAGGACCCGGCCGCGTCGGCCGTTCTCGAGCAGTACAAGCTGTACGTGGAGATGACGGACCGCGTCAGCGCTCGCCGGGGCGTAACGAACACGTTCTTCCTGACGCTCAACACAGCCGCCGTCAGCGCGATCGGGATCCTGTGGTCCAGCCATCTGGGTCGATCCCGGTGGATACTCGCGTTCTTGTTCGCTGGGCTGCTGATTCAGTGCCTGGCTTGGTTCTGGCTGCTCCGCTCCTACCGGCAGCTAAACGCAGCGAAGTACGCGGTGGTCGGGGTGATGGAGGAACGGCTTCCGGCATCACCCATCTGGGTGGCCGAATGGATAGCCCTCGGCGAGGGGAAGGACCCCGTCCGCTACTGGCCGCTCACTCATCTTGAGCAGTGGATACCCTCGCTGTTCGCCGCCATCTATATCTTCGGGTTCATCCTCGGCATGACGGTACGCTAGCCCTGAGAATTCACGCCGCCGTGCGAGCTGGCCAGTTGCGGCAGCGATGAAAAGTGCTCCTGACCTTGGACGATAAGGGTTCCTGAGATCCGTATCTGCCCGGATCATGGAGCACTTGATAGGTGAACATTACCGGCTGGCTGAAGGGCCTGCGGGTCACCGCGGATGGCACGGGGATCGTGTCGCATGCGGGGGGTGGGCAGCCGGATGATCGCAGCGGCGAGCTCGTGCTCCACAGCCGCCCGCGGCGGTGCGCAACTGGAGGCTGGTCCCGCTGCCCGTGCGACCCGGCAGAGGAGAACAGCCGCAGTCCGGGAGAACGACGGAGGGCGGCCACAGTTTAGCCAATATAACTACTGCTTAATTGCTATATTCATAAGAATTGAAAGTTCTTGTATGTCTTCATAGAAATGGATCTGTCTGCGGTTTGCTACCTGATGAATAGGCGTGCCCGCTGCAGCTACCAGGAAAATTGGGTGGCCAAGGGCTTGAGCCACACCTAGTTCATAGTAGCAACTAGGACGCTCCAGTGACAGATCGGCAACTAGGATGTCGGCATCTTGCATTTTAGCCATGGTTTGGGCACTGATTTCCTCAATCTCATACCAGGCATGGTAGACCGGCAGCCGAGCAGGCATACATAGACACTCAGGGCTTCGGCCGCGGGTGCGCCATGACGAGCCGCTCAGCCCGACCATGACGAGGTACTTCCTCCCAAGCGGGCACCCTTGGCCGCGCCCGGCGCAGCCGCCCCAGCCCATTCCTTTCATCGACAACGTGACGGATTGGATCGCGTGCGGCCTGAGGGAGCCGCCGGCCATCCATGACGCTGGGGTGCCACCGGGCCGTACGGCGCCCGGCCGGATGGGCGCGGTCAAGTGCGCCGCCGCGCCTGCTCGTCTGTGCCGTCACCCTCCCGCCAGTTCCGGGCGAGTGCGACGAGCCCGCGAACCACGTCCGGGGGCAGCCCCGGAGTGCTCGCGAGGTGCCACAGCGTCGGGTCTTCATACTCGGCATGCCCGCGATCCGGCGAACTCACGTTAGGCTCCCCGCCCGCCAATATCCGCCGGCAGGAGCCGGGGGCCCAGCCGAGCCGGTTCTCGACCATACCGAGGGTGCTGGGAGAAACCCGCTGGCCGTTCTCAAGCTTCCCGAGGGTCCGCTCCGTCACGCCGGTCGACTCGGCAAGTGCTCGCCTGTCCCGCATGCCCAGCTCAACCCGGCGCGCTACGACGTAATCGGCGAGCCGCTGCCACTCCTCATCGGCCATGTGACCGTCCTTCCCGCGAGCCCACCGCAGTCCCCCACCGGTCACGTGACCGTCCTCACCCGAAGAAGACAGAAGAGTCTAGCTCCTCATGCGGCAGCTGACGGCACGGGTCTGCATCCCTCATCTTAGTTCATCTTGCCTATGCTCTTTACTTCCTGTCTGTACAGTTCTAGAGTGCCTAGTCAAGGAGAAAGCTTCTTGTTTCTTCCCGGAGGTGTCTGGATCTAGGCCAGTTGCCGATCAAGGCATCAGCAACTTAGAGACGGAAGCAGCCGGTCCTGATGGGGGGGACACGGCAGCAGGCGGCCCTGATGGGGGGGACGGGGCCGCCTGCTGCACCGGCTCAGCGTCGTCCCGGCTGGTGCGGCGGATCTGCCAACGGTGGCCAGGCACCATTCTCCTGACCGGCAGATCGGTGCGCGGTCATGTCCACGTGCGTTGCGCAGGTCGAGGTGTCAACCGGTGGCCGGCGGCGTCAGGCAAGGGCTGCCATCGGTCGGCCAGGGGAAGTCCTCAGGAGGGTCCGGCTCGTATTCGCCCCGGTGCAGCAGCCGGCGATCGACGCCGCCACTCAAATCACCTGGCCAAGATGCCACTACATCCTCGGTTACGGGATCAAAGCACCGAACCAGGCGCCTCTGTCCTCCTGCTTGGAGGTACCGCGTCTCATTGACGTTCTCCATCGCCACGCCGCTTGATCCTACCGGCGGCAAACCCTCAGCTCTGTCCACCGCTGACAAACTTGGTTAAAGCTCCCATGGCCGCTAGCTCAGGGAGTGCGGGCCGCCTGAGGTCATCAGTGCTCTCGGCCGCGGTACATACGCACCACGGCTACCCCCAGACCGGCGACCGCCAGGACGATCCAGACCGCGATTACCCAGGTCATAACGGGGAAGCTCGATACCCGGGAGCACACTCCGCTCGGCAGGCATGCGGCCCGGACGGGGCTCTCGGTGTCGCTAGCGATCATGGCTACGATGCCGGTAACCCCAGCGCCGATCCCTGCACCGAGAAACATTGCCTGGCCCTTGCCCGACCGCGAGGACTCCGCCGGTGAGCGAGAACCTGATGAGCCAGTACGTAGCCTGGCGTCTACCCGCTTGTCGATCTCCGAGCCGATCCGATCGACCAAGCCCTCTGCGACCGCGTCGTCATAGTCGCGGCCAAGTTCCTGATGCGCAGCTGCTGCGGCAGCGATGTCATACCGGCTCGCCTGATCCGCGGCATCACGATACTTCTCAAAAATTGGACGGGCTACGACCGAACAGTGTCGCGGAGGTTCGCCGCGCGCGATCGTCTCATCGCCGCCGGCATCAGCCAGATCATCGAGGCAGAGCTCCGATCCCGAAAGCTCACGGTGATCTTGTCGTGGACCACGCTCTGTTCCGATCGGCAGATTCAAGCCTCAGCGGGAGGCTCCAAGCGCTCGCGTACCGCGTCAAGGTCCGCCCTGCCGATGGCCCGCCAGATCAGGCGATGCTTCTGCTGGCGCTGCCGGTATCCCGGTTTCAGGTGCACACCAGAGCAATGCTCATGGACATCGATGTCCTCGCCCGCGCCCCGGCGCTGCCGCAACTGCTTGCCAGGCAGCCGATTGCCCGGCGCTGGAGCTCGTCAGGAACCTGTTCCATTTACCTCTACTCTCATCCCTGGTGGGTGACCCGGGACGGTACCGCCCGCCTCGGGCGGGTCGACTCCCGCACCACGAGGCGTGGTGCGATCACCTCCCGGCGCGGCGGCAGGTCCGGGTCGGCGATCCGGTCGAGGAGCATCCGAGCGGCCGTCTTGCCCAGGGCAGCGGATTCCAGCGACACGCTCGTGATCGAGGGAAGGTGGAATTCGGCAAGCTCTGTATCGTCGATTCCGGCGACAGCGACGTCATCGGGTACGCGCCGCCCGATCTCGGCCAGCGTCCGGATGACCGCCACTGCGATGAGGTCGTTGGCGCACATCACGGCATCCGGCTGGCTCCTGCTCAGCAGGCGCCGCGCGGCGGCCTGGCCTGCGGTGTGAGTGAAGTCGGCGGCGCACTCGAGTGAGGCCGGGTCGACCGGCATGCCCGCTGCGGCGAGCGCCTCCTGGAATGCACGGCCCCGGACTGCCCCGGGCATGGTTTCAGGCGGCCCGTTGACCATCGCGAGCCGGCGCCTGCCGCTCGCCAGCAAGTGCTTGACAGCCAGCTCGACGCCGGACGCGTTGTCCGTGTGGACACTGTCGGTAAGCGAGCCCTCAGGCAGGGGGCAGACTACAACGATCGGAGAGGCTGACCGCGCCAGGGCGCGGAGCAGCCCGTCGGTGACCCGGATCGGCGTGATGATCAAGCCGTCGACGTAGCGGCGTGACATGCTCTCGACCAGGCTGACTTCATCTGCCGGATCCCCGCCCGTCGAGTGCACGAGCAGCCGATAGCCCTCGGCCCTGGTGAGAGACTCGATCCCGCCCATCATCGTCACGTAGAACGGGTTGCCGATGTCAGCCACGGCAAAGGCCAGCTGGCGGGTGCGCCGCTCTCGCAGTGACCGGGCCGCGGCGTCGGGCATGTAGCCCAGCTGCTCGGCCGCCGCCAGGACCCTCCGCCGCACGTCCGGGGTGACAGCGTGGCCATTCAGCGCCCGTGACGCAGACGCTACGGAAACGCCCGCGACCCTGGCGACAGTCACGAGCGTGGGCCGGGTGGCTGAGGTCATGCGTCCCCTCGATGCGGTACCGCGGCCGTGCGCCATGTTGGGCAACGCCGCTCTGAATACGTTATCACCAAGCGTTCCCAACGAAGTTAGCGTACTGCACTTGACAAGGCAACATCTTCTGTTGGAAGCTCTTCTGGAAACGTTTACAGACGGCCCGCTCAGGAAGGGAGAGCAGGCGATGTACGACGCGCTCGAGCTGAGGGAGCTGCTCGGCGACGAGGTCATCCAGCGGCGGGAGAGCGGCTACGAGCTCGACGGCGCGCTTTCCCGCGTGCAGGAGGCGCTGGCCGCCGGCAGCAGCGGGTGGCTGCCGGAGCTCGAGCGCGCCTACGACGTGCTGGAGGAAACGCGGATCCGGCCAGGCTGGCCGTACGCCGAACCCTCCGATCTTGAGGAGATCCTCGCCGTGCTCGGCGATGACGTAGCCCTCCAACGGCCGGGCGATGAGGTTCTGGCGGACCGCGTGCATGCCGCCTGGCTGGGCCGCTGCGCCGGCTGCAACCTCGGCAAGCCGGTCGAAGGCAACGGATGGGACCGGGAGAAGCTCCGCCGCTACCTGGAGCAGGCCGGCTCCTACCCGATCACCGACTACCTCCCGGTGCTGGACCCGATGCCGGAGGGGATGGTGCTCGACGGCAGCTGGCGGGTCGCCACCCGTGGGCGGGTCGACGGGATGGCGCGCGACGACGACACCGATTACACCATGCTCGGGCTGCACGTGCTGGAGGAGCACGGCTTCGGGTTCACCAGCGCGCAGGTGGGCGCGGAGTGGCTCCGGCATCTCCCGTTCGAGCAGACCTACACAGCCGAGCGGGTCGCCTACCGCAACCTGATCCGCGGGATCGCGCCGCCGCGCACTGCGACCTACCGCAACCCTTATCGCGAGTGGATCGGCGCGCTGATCAGGGCGGACGCATTCGGCTATGCCTGCCCGGGACAGCCGCGCCGCGCGGCGATGCTGGCCTACCGGGACGCCGCGCTGTCGCACACGGCCAACGGTATCTACGGCGAGATGTGGGCCGCAGCGCTGATAGCGGCGAGCTTCGCCGTGTCGACGGCGCGTGAGGCACTCGATATCGCGATGACTGCCGTGCCCGCCGCCTCACGGCTCGCTGAGGCGCTGCGCGCGGTCCGCGCCGCCTTCGACTCCGGCTACAGCTGGGATGAGGCGATCGGCCAGGTGGAATGTGATCTCGGCGGCTACCACTGGATTCACACCATCAATAACGCTGCCGTCGTGGCTGCGGCCCTGCTCTGGGGCGAGGGTGACTTCGGCAAGACCGTCGGGCTGGCGGTCGAGGCAGGGCTCGACACCGACTGCGACGGGGCAACCGCCGGATCCGTGTTCGGCGCACTGCACGGCACCGCGGCGCTGCCGGGGCACTGGGTCGACCCGCTGCACGACACCATTCGCTCGGCGATAACTGGCTTCGACAACTCCAGCATCTCTGGTCTCGCGCAGCGAACGGTTGCTCTTGCCAGCGGCAGAGCAGAAGCTGCGAGCAGTTCTCACAGCCAGTAGCCAAGAGGCTAGGAGCAAGGGCATGGACATGAAACCAAGCCGCCGGGTCGCGCGACTAGCGTTCGGACACAACGCAGGCTACCTGGCTGCCCCCGGGGTGCTCGACCAGAAGCCCCGGCCGCGGGCGCTGGTCGTCGCCTCGGACGAACAGGCGTTCGGCGTGCTGCGAGCGGCGGCCCAGGTAGGCGCCCGGGTTCCCGACGACCTCGCGATCGTCGGATTTGACGGCCTGCAGGAGGCCGGGTTCACGGTCCCCGGGCTGAGCACGATGCGGCAGCCCCTCGAGGAGGCAGCCGCTCTGGCCGTGAAGACGCTCCTGCACGGGACGGCGGTGGCAGCCGACCGCACGGTGCGGCTGCCGGTCGCCCTGCAGCGGCACGGCTCGCGCGGATGCGCGGACGACTTCGGAGGAGGTGATGCAGGTGACTGACCCGAAGCTCGTCATCGACGACGTGAGTTGCGAGTTCGACGGAGTCCGTGCGCTCGACGGGATCAGCCTCACCCTGGGGCGCGGCGAGTTCGTGTCGATCGTGGGTCCCTCGGGCTGCGGGAAGTCAACGTTGTTCAACGTCGTCTCGGGCCTGCTCCGGCCAACGCGGGGCCGTGTGCTGCTGGATGGCAAGGACGTGACCGGTGACACGGGGCATGTCGGCTACATGCTGCAGAAGGATCTGCTGCTGCCGTGGCGGACCGTGATCGGGAACATCGTCCTGGGAGCGTCGCTGCGGCACGGGGCTACCCGGAGGGACCGGGAGGAGGCCGCGATGCTGGCGGGACGGTACGGCCTCGGGGAGTACCTGCACCACTACCCGCACGCCCTGTCGGGCGGGATGCGGCAGCGAGTCGCGGTCATGCGGACCCTCGCGCTCAAGGCCGACGTGCTCCTGCTCGACGAGCCGTTCGGCGCGCTGGACGCCCAGACCAGGCTGGACATGCAGATGTGGCTGCTGGCGGTGTGTCGTGACCTCAACGTCACGATCCTGTTCGTCACGCACGACGTCGACGAGGCTATCTTCCTGGCGGACCGGGTCGCGGTCATGACGGGGCGGCCGGGCCGGATCACCGCGGACATCGCCATCAGCCTGCCCCGGCCGCGCGGAATCGGCACGCTGACCTCACCCGGCTTCACCGGCTTCAAGCGGCAGGCGCTGGCGCTCCTGCACGGCGGGGAGCTCACTGCCCCGAGGAGCGTGTCATGAGCGCCCGGCGACTGTCCCAGCATGCACAGCTGGTGGGCTTTACCATCGCGGCCATCGCGCTGATCTTCGGTGTCTGGGACGCGGTGATCTGGCTTTTCGGTCTCCAGCCCTATGTCCTCCCGACGCCGCAGTCGGCGATCTCGGCCGTTGTCGGGCAGTGGTCCACGCTGGCCCCGTTGACCTGGCAGACCGTCAAGGAGACGGCGGAAGGGTTCTTCATCGGCGCCGCCATCGGCTTCGTCCTCGCGGTCGTGATGTCCGCGTTCCGGCCGGTGCAGCGGCTCATCTACCCGGCGCTGATCAGCTCCCAGGCGGTCCCGATCGTGGCCATCGCCGCGCCGCTAGTGATCTTGTTCGGCTTCGGCATGCTGCCCAAGCTGATCATCGTGGCATGGATCGTCTTCTTCCCCGTCGTCGTCAACGTCCTTGACGGGCTGGCGCACATCGACCAGGACCTGGTGAACCTGTCCCGGGTCATGGGCGCGCGGCGCACCAGGGAGTTCATCCACATCCACCTGCCCGCCACGTTGAGCCCGCTGTTCTCGGGCCTCAAGATCGGTGCCACCTATGCCGTCACCGGCGCGGTGATCGGGGAGTGGACCGCCTCCTCCCAGCAAGGGCTCGGCACCTACCTGCTCAGCGCGAACTCCTCGTTCAACGTTCAGGTCGTTTTCGGCGTGACACTCCTGCTCACCGCGATCGGGATCCTCTCCTTCCTGCTCGTGATGGCGGTCGAGAGCGTGGCGACCCCCTGGCGCAGCCGCTCGACCGCGCCCCGCATATCACGCCCGCGCAGTCCGCAGCGGCTCCGCGGCCAGGCCACAGGCAGCGCTGCCGAGCCGAGCGTCCCAGCCGCACGTGGCCTGGCCTCCACCGGGCACGAGCAGTGACCCAGGAGGCTCATGACGTCATACCTCAGCAGACCGCAGGCAAGCACCTTGTTCCAGCGAACACGGAGGACCACGATCATCATGAAGAATCCAGTCCAGAGCCGGCCGGTCACCGGCCGGCGCGGTCGCGCTGCCCGGCTGGGCATGGCGTCTGCCGCCGTCATCCTGGCCGCGGCAGCCGGCTGCTCCGCATCGTCGGGCGGCGGCGGCGCCACGACCGCCTCGGGCCTGAGCACCATCCGGCTGGTCTACGACTGGCCCGGCGTCGACTTCGAGGCAGTACCCATCGCCGTCGGCCTGAAGCAAGGCCTCTACAAGAAGCACGGGCTCAACGTTGACCTCGTGCTCCCGCCGAATAACCAGACGACCGTCAAGATGCTGGCGGTGGGCAAGGGCGACATCGGCTTCGACAGCACAGTCGATGTCGTGTTCGCGCGTGCCGCTCAAATCCCGGTCGTGTCCATCGCCAACTACACCCAGGACAACAACTGGGGACTGGTTGCCAAGCCCGGCACCACCATCGACCTGTCGAGCCTGCGCGGCAAGTCCATCGGCGTCTTCACCGACTCCTGGACCAAGGCGATGATGCCATACGTTCTCAAGGCGGGAAACGTCTCGGCCAGCGACGTGAAGCAGATCATCTTCCAAAGCAACGACCTGAGCCCGATGCTCGCCGGCAAGATCAATATCGCCACCAACACTACGAACTTCGCTGTCGCGCAGGTACAGTCCGCCACTGGGAAGAAGCCGTCGATCATGCTGGCCACTCAGTTCGGTGCGCCGAACGTGCCGATCTGGGTCTACATCGCGACCGGTTCGTGGCTGTCCGCCCACGGTTCCGAGGCGCGCGCCTTCCTGGCGGCAACCAAGGAGGCTCTCGCCTGGTCCATCGCCCACCCGCAGGCCGCCGTGAACGACTTCGCCGCCGTCTACCCCAAGAACGGCTCGTCGGCGAAGTACAACCTTGACGGATGGCTCGCCACCATCCCCCACCTGAAAGGCAGCTACCCACTCCTGACCCAGCGGGCCCCGGAGTGGACCCAGGTCGTGAGCGCCCTCAAGTCGGTGAACCTGCTGTCGACGTCATTCCCGGCATCGGCCTACTACACCAACAAGTACCTCGGAGGCTGACTCTGCTGCCCGCCCTGCGCAACTCCGGCCCGTGTCCCGCCTGCGCGCCCTCGCGCACCAGCACGCGGGCCGGCCGCGCTGCGGACGCGACCCTGCCCGGGACCGCGCGGTGAGGCAGGCCAGTGCTGACCCGCTGCTCCTGGTCGTCGGCAGCGCCAATACCGACCTGGTCACCCCGGTCAGCCGGCGCTGATGCTGAAGCGGGGCTATCTCGCGCTCGGGACTGGTGATCCTGCCGCAGACGGGACATACCGCGAACCTGGAGCATTCCGACGTGTTCAACGCCGCCGTGGACCGGTTCCTGGCCGCGGTCGAGCGCGGCGCCTGGCGGCGCCGGGACCCTCGGTCCGTGGCCGCCTCAACCGCCGGGATGGGCGGGACAGGCAGGGCGAGCTAGCCCGGAACTCTCGCATGGAGAGGACGGGCCAGAGCTGCCCGCCTCTTGAGTAGAGGCATCCGGGCGTAGAGCCATTCCAAGAGCCAACATGAGCCGACTCCAAGCGACGGCCACCGACACCTGGCCACTGTCTAGGCAGCTCAAGCGCCCAATGAGCCTCCCCAGACGACGTCTGGCGCTGCCCGGAAAGTGACTGGGGTCAGAGACAAGGGAATGGAGGCGGATGTTCATCCGCGCCGCGCGGTGCTGACGGGTGTGTCAGCGCCCGGCGGTAGCGGCTTCGTACTGCTCCACGATGCGGGCAGGGATCCGCCCTCGGGCACTTACCGCAAGGCCCTGCGTTTGCGCCCACGCCCGGATCGTGTCGCTGCGGTCCCGGCTTGCCCCCGTCCGCGCCGCCCGCCGCCTTGGCCCCCGCCCCGCCTTGCGGGCATGGTCCAGGAACGGGGCGAGCTGCTTGCGGAACGCCCGGGCGTTCTTCTTGCTCAGGTCGATCTCATAATCCGCGCCGCCGAACGCGAAACGCACCGTCTCGTCGGCCGGTCCTCCGTCAAGATCATCCTCTAGTGCGACGGTGACCTTGGTTGCCATCCCGACCTCCACGGGTGCTATAGCTAACTGCACTCTATCGATCAAGGCCTCACCCACGACGGCAACGGCGCCGATGGCGTCGGCGCATCGAATAGCGGCATCCACTATGCGGCATAGACAGACATTGCCGGTACCGGCAGCAACGTATATTCATGCAGGCTGACGAACCGATCGCCCGTATCGATACCAAGGCGTGCGGCATCCTTCTGGACGCGCGCGTAGCCGCCGTAGTAATAGGACGACGCGCTAGGGGCGGTTGTCCTGCGGAGATGCCGGTTATCTCCAGCCCCGGCCGGTCGGCAATTGCCATCCATGCCGCACCGATCAGGACGTTCGGCGCGGGTCCCGGGTCCTGAATGCGGCAGTCCAGCTGGCGGTGGCTGAGTGCGCTGGCGAGGGCGCGGCGGGGCTAATCACCGCCGCATTCGTGGTCATGTCCGGTGCGGGTCCGATGCGCTGGCCATGGCCTGCAGCAGAGGCTCGGAGAATCGCCGTTGGGCCTCCTCGGCCAGGGGCAGCAGTTCGCCGTTGGTCTTCTCCGCGATCGCATCCCATTCTGGCCAGCCCAGTTCGGGCGCGACCACCTGACAGAGGCCCAGGTGAAGCTTGATGCTCTGCGCGATCCAGTACGCCCGCTGGTAGTGCATGCCCTTGAAGTCGTAATCAACGATGCCGGTCCCCGGTCGGCCGTAGAACAGGTAACCGCGGGCGGCGCCGGGATGAACGCCGGCGCTGAAGAGCAGAGCGTACGCCATGCTGCCTAGCTCGGGGACGTATTGCCCGACGAGCCTGGACAGCTTGGCTGGCCTGGCCTCGGGGGTGATGCCGTCCTGTTCCGCCAGCCGGGTGAGGTTGTGCCTCATCTGCTTCTCGGCGGCGGCTAGCCGCGGCGCTAGCTGGCGCGTCTCGGGGGATCGCTCCAGCATCCGCACCACCTTGCGGTACTGGTCGACAGCGTCGAGTGTGAGGCCATAGGCGCGGGCGCGCCGGACGTCGTCGTCGGAGCTTTCGAGCAGCCACCTGGCCAGCGCCAATGTCTCGGCAATGTTGCGTATCGGCCCGAGTGCGGCCGCGGTGGCGTGCTTCCCGAGCCCGCTGACCGACAGCCCGAACGCGTCGTGGGCCTGGGCAACCAGCATCAGTGTGTGCGCTCGGACGCTGGTCGGCATGCCGTGCGGGAACCGCGGGTCACCATGGGCGGCATCGCCGGCGAAGCTGCGGTGAAGCACCGGGGCCAGGCTATTCAGCAGCTCTGCGCCGACGTCGTGGATGGCGTGGAGCAGCTGCTCATCGGTCATCTCGGTGGGTGCCGGGGCCGCAGGAGCAGGGCGCGGCAGGACCTGGCCGATCTGCTCGCCCAGCCAATCGAAGACCTTGGTCATGGTGTCGGTGACCGGGTCACCGGTCGGAATGTTGCTGCTCATAGCAAAGATGATCGCCTTCCAGTGGTGACTTCCTTGGCGCATCGTGCCATTCGGCACTCACAGTCACCGCAGCTCTCGGCCGCCGGACTCGTGCTGCCGGAGACCTGCGGCGGCCCGGTCTCGGCCGTCAAGGAACGTGATCACTGCGTCTTCGCGCGCCGGAGCTCACACTGTCAACGTAGCCCAAACGGATGCCACTGACGGTCCTGGTAACGTCCGGTCCTGCCACAGGCCGCAAGCGGCCTCCCGGCCTGGTGATGGCGGCCGGCCTCGGCCTGCGTGGCCGTCCCAGCCCCACCGGGCCGGGCCTGTCTCTAATCCGCGGGTTCCCGCACATGCTGGGCGTGCGGCGGCACCGCGGATGCTAGGCCGTCGGAAGCTCTGCGCAAGGCCCGCTGGTCGGCCACGAGCCCGGGTCATCTTCCGGCACGTACTCGTCAGGGCGGTGCCGCTTTCGTATCGAAGCCGCGACGAAGTGCCCGGCCGCGCTCGGGTCTTCGGCCACGTCCGATGGCCACAGGGCCACGACGTCACCGGTGTCGGGGTCGTAGCACCGCACCAGGAGCCGTTGCCCGCCAACCTGGACGAACCGGGCATCGCCCACCGTCTGGAAGGTCATGTCCGGACATGCTAGCGGGAACCAGGGCCGACGGTCTCGCGCGAAATGTGCGCGATGATCCTTCAAGCCTGCCACGGACTCGGATGACGCTCTTTAAACCCGCCGCTGGTCTGGGGACCAAAAAGGCCGTTCGCAACCATGGCGAGAACACTGGAGCCGCGCCAGAGCACCTCGGCGGCGGAGCCGCAGATGAGCGGCCATATCTCGCGGGCGGCGCCGCCTCCCTAATGCGATGAGGAACGGGCCTCCGCTCCCGGCAGATGCTGGAAGTCGCGTGCATCCGTCACCACCAGGTGACCGTCAAGAGGCTGCCTGGCCTTGGCCACCGGGCCTTGAGCACGCGGAGCCTGCTGCCCCAGCGCGGCGGCCTGATGTGGCGCCACGTGGCCCGGCCCATCCCCGCGGCGGGCCGCATGGGTCAGCGGCCGGCAGCCCGTGCCGTGCGGCGGCTTTGCTGCCCGGCCCGCCGCGCGGCGCGGGGTTGTCTCACGGCTGGCTTTGGCCCGGGGACGATGAGTGCGGACCCGGAGCCGGGACTGGCGGTGCTGCCGCCGCCGTAGCGTCGAGGCGCCGGTGGCGGCGGGCGGCTATCCGCAACTGGATGATCCGCCCGGTGCCGGGGATCACCACCAGGAGCACGCCGAGGACGGCGGCGAGAAGCAGCGCGACCCCGAGCGGCAGGTGCCCGTGGGCGCCGAAGTAGCTGATGGAGACCCGCTGCCCGTTCTCCACGATGAAGATCAGCAGCAGGAGCAAGACGACCGCGGACAGGGCGGCGGCTACCCACAGGCCGCCCATGCGTGTCCGGCTGACCCAGTGGGCCGGCACGTTCACCGGGCCCCGGGGCTGTGCCTGAGGTGGCGTCGCATCCCGGCCTCTGGGCTGGGTGCCGCTCGTTGGCTCTGATGTCATGGGGCGCCCACCTCCACGGATTACAGCGAACCATCGGAGACTTCCCCCGCGCGCCCTGGTTACTCGGTGAGCGTCCTGGCCCGGTCCGTTTTCCTAACCAGGTGCCGCCCAGGTGGTCATGTTGGGGAGGGCATCGCGGCGAGCGCCGAACCGGCTTCCCGCCAACCGGGGCCTGCGCAGAACGCCTTCACTTTCGGCGCGCGACACGGGCCCACTAAGGTGAATGGGAATCTCGCCAGGTCCGGCAGGTCGGCCAGGTCGTGTGGATGCACACCTGCGGCGTCGAACGCCGCCTGGTAGAGCGGCGAGCGCTGGTAGGCGTGGCGCAGCGACCACTTCATCCGCTCCAGCTGCAACGCGGAGATCTCGTCGCGCGATGCGATCTCGATCGGGTCAAGCACATCCCGCGGTGGAGCGGTGTGCTTCATCTTCGACTGTCCTTCCGGCCTACCGCGCTCGCAGCATCCCGGTGCGGTCATGGCAGTTGAGGTACTCAAAAAACTGCTCGTCCGCGGTGGCGACAGTCACCTCGTGGTAGAGCTTGAGCTGGGCGGCCGGGCCGAGGGCTGACAGGTGTCTCATCGCGGCGGCGAAGATGGCAACGTGCGTCGGATGGGATTCGGCCCAGTTCTCGAGTGCGGTCAGGCTCTTCCACAGGCTCATGCCGAAGGTCTTGTCGGTGATCTCGCCTTCGGCGTCTATCACTTTCATGTAGCGGTTCGCGAAGCATCCGACCGACAGGCCGTCGTCGCGCAGGAAGTCCATGCCCTTTCGCAGCACCGGTTCGACGTCCTGGAGGTACATGCGGCGCTCTTCGGTGCCGGTGTCGCTCCAGTCTTGTCCGGAGCGGATCAGGCAGAGGTTCTCGTGCGGGATGACGCGCCTGCGCGCGTCCTGCGTGACGATGCGGGGAGCACCGGCGGGCGCCATGTCGCCGGTCTGGGACCGCGGGATGCGATCTCGCGCGCCGCCCCAGTAGGCGTGCTCGAGCACCATGTCACTCATGCCTTTGGCAACAACGGCGATCCCTTCAGGGCGGTTGTTCGCGGAGAACAGCGTCTCGAAGTGCTCGACACGGGGGCGCAGGACCTCGGTGAAGTACCCGACCCCGTCGTGGGCGTGGTCGTCCCCCGTCCAGTCACCGCCCCATGTCTTGAACCAAGTGTCGAAGACCTCTGCACCGTCCCAGTAGGCGATCGTGATCACATTGGTGTAGCCGGCCTCATCGACGTAGGTGGCGCGGTCCCAGTGTCCCGGGCCGTGGTGCGTGGCGAGTGCCTCGCTCATCTGGTTGAGCGAACCGGTAGCCTCGTCCGGCGCCGCACCGCGGTGCTGCGCCCCGAAGTACGCCATCGCGACCTGTTTCACGCTGGGTATGAAGCGGGCGACGAACGACGGGTAGGGGGGCGCGTAGTCCTGAGGCAGCCGAGATTGGCGCGTGCGCCGGGCCTGCAGGTGGAGAGGGATCGCGGACTCCATCGGGGCTCCTCAGTCGTCCTGCGGCTCAGCGGTCATTGCCGCCAGAGCGTGTTCCCGGTCGGCGAGTATCGCCGGCCCGTCGTCGTCGGCGCGCGTCACCTCCCTGGATTCCGGCTTCGTCACGATGACGCGGTCACCCGGCGTCTTGTTCAAAAGCAGCCGCGTGACATCCGGACGGGCATAGTGGCCTGATGGGTCGGCGACGGATTTCGCAAGCGAGATCATCCCGAGGTCGATATCGGCATAGACGATGCCCTCTTCGGTCTCCGGCAATGGCCGGTGCATTAGCCGTCCGTCCGGAGCGAAGATGCGAGCGAATCCGCCACCTTCGAGCAGCAGCTGCTTCTTTGTCTCGTCTGTGCAGAGCAGCCTCACCATGTCCTTCGATACCGTGGCGCAGGGCGCGATGACGAAGCACTGCCCTTCAACGGCGTACATCTGGCTCGCGGCGTTGTTTACCTCGGGCCCCAGTGCATGCGCAGCGCCCCGGTAGACAGAAAAGCTCGGCCACGCGGCGATGTGCACCTGCTCGTTCTGCGCGTACATCGCGTACTTCGACAGTGGTTGCAGGTGCTCCCAGCAGCACAGAGCGCCAACGCGGCCGAGCGGTGTGTCGTACACGCCCAGGTCGCTGCCGTCACCTTCGCCGAACACCGAGCGCTCCACGTGCGTCGGCTTGAGCTTGCGGCGCTGGGCAATGGTCCCGCCGTCCGCGTCGATGATCCACTGGCCCATGTAGAGGCTGCCGTCGTGCTTCTCGCTCAGCCCCATGACCACGGTGATCTGGTGCTCTCTTGCAGCATTGGAGATCCGGCCGGCCTCGGGCGAGCCGTACACCAACGAGTTGTCGTGGTAGCGCTGGATGTACTGGATCCCCCACGCTGGCGAGTCCAACCATATGAACCACGGGTAGCCGGGCAGGAACGTCTCCGGGAAGGCGATGAGCTGGGCGCCCTCCACGGCTGCCTCGGCGATGAGCCCGATCGCCTTGTCGACGGACGCGGAGAGATCGAGAAAGACCGGCGCGGCTTGCACGGCCGCGGCTTTGAACCGGGGATGCTGGGGTGTCGCCATGACGCCTCCTTCGTCGTCGAGCTCCGGCGCAGGCGGCCCGGCCGGGCTTGCGTGCTACAGGCGTACCGCCGAGCGTGCCCCAGCGGTTGGCGGGGCTGGCCCCGGATCTTGACGCTGAGTGCACGCTGGTGCGCACGATGCCCGCGGCTTGGCGCTCCTGGCACACCTGTTGACCAGGAGTGCACTTGCCCCGTCACGGCGGACGCCGGCTCACCCCAGTTTTCCGGCGCCCGCGGTAGGCTCGCCGCGAGGAGCTGTGATGCAGACCACTGTCGTGTCGACTGAGACGCTCAGCCCGTCTGACGGCGTGCAGATGTGGCGTGACGTGGTGTGCAGGAGCTTGGTGGCCCTCGACGTCACGCCGGCCGAACCTGAGCGCTTCTTCGGCCGTATCGCCACCGCGGAGCTTGGCCGACTCACGATGACGGACATCACCTCGCGTCCACAGGACGCTCACCGGACCCAACGCCTGATCTCCCACGACCAGCAGCGCTACCTGAAGATCGGCTTGCTCGCCGAAGGCCGGTGCGTGGTGACCCAGCATGGCCGTGAAGCGCAGCTGGGCTCAGGTGACCTTGTCTGCTACGAGACTGGCGCCCCGTACGCCTTCCACATGCAGACACCATTCCGGCTGGGAGTCTTCATGATCCCCGCGGCCGGTGCGGAGCATCGCATACGCCGGTTCGAGAAGGCGACCGCCATCCTAGTAGCGGGGAACACCGGGCTGGGAGGAGTGATATCAAACACCCTGCGCTCGCTCCTCGCGGGCACGGACGCCAGCGCCGACGCCACTCTCGCGGGCATGCACATCGGAGAAGCCGTCACGAACCTGGCTGCCGCCCTGGCCGCCGAACTCACAGGCCTGACGCCGGACGAGAATGCGGCGCGCACCGCCCTCACTGGTCACATTCGCGCTTTCATCGAACGTAACCTGACCGACCCCAACCTCTCGCCAGGCACAATCGCGGCGGGCGTCAACATCTCCGTGCGCTACCTGTACAAGCTCTTCGAACAGGATGGCGTGACCGTCTCAGAATGGATCCGCAACCGCCGACTGGACAACACAGTCCGAGACCTCGCGGACCCACACCTGGCTCACCGAACCATTGCGGGCATCGGAGCGCGCTGGGGCTTCCGCGACCCCACACATCTGAGCCGGGTCTTCAGAGCACGGGAAGGCATCAGTCCTCGGGAGTTCCGCGAGCACGCGCTTGAGAACACGTAAGACCGAGCAGGGCCTTGGCCGCGGCGGCCCCTCATGGTGAGGACCCGCGCCGGGGACGCAAGACCGATTTCAGGGCTGCAGGTCCAGGGCTGCTTTGTCTGAGCCGTCCATGTAGAACGGAGTCGAGTTGTGCTCGTGGGTGATCGGGGCCCAGGCCATGGGCCGATCGGCGTTCTACCAGGAGTACTGGGTTCAGGTCTGCACGACGCTGCGCGAATACCGGTTCAGGGCGGGTGGCTACGTGCCCGGCCTGTCGCCGATGTTCGCGGCCGGGTCGATGATCCAGCGGCCTGGCGCGGTACAAGGGCCGGGAACCGCGGATTAAAAGCTTGAGTGGGGCAAGTTCACGGTGGTTCATGGGCGTTCGCGCCGCAGCTCAGACCGCACACACGTACTCGGGTGAACCGGGCTGTACGGCGGTGAACTGCAACCAAGGGGATCGGCGATCATCCCGTGATGGGCTCGACACTTGACCTTTGGCGTGGCCGCCTAACCCGCGACGCGATAGAGCCGCCAGCGATCGGGCACGCCCTTCAGCGGTACCGCCAGGTCCATGGCCTCGCCTTCGCGCCGCTTCGCGCAGCACGGTTATTACTTTCCGCAGTCGCCTCACTACTGAGTGCTTTCTAATTCTAGGTGGTACGTGTCGAACGGCCTCTGGGTCAAGGACTTTAGCCCCTCGGCTTCCCTCCCAGTGCGACGCGATCTTAGACTTGTCATCAAGAAGGGCTGCTGATCTGCGGCGGTCGCCGCGCGGTTGGGGAAGGCAGCCTGGGGGGATTGTGAAATCCGCAGGGAACGGTGTTGCGCTGCCGGGGCTAGACCCCGGTGACAGCGCTTGCTCCGATGCCACGGGCACGAGTGCCTCCGGCTCAATCTTCCCGCACCTCGCTGCCGTCTCAGCCCGGATCCAATGACGCAGCGGGGCTGGGCTCAGCCCTTACACAGCGGGCGGTTCCAGGCAGACCTGGCCCACCTTTCACGCACAACCTAGTCCTGGCAGCAGGCCGGGGCGACCCGAGCGATCCACATGGGGGGATCAATGTCACGCATCATCAAAACGCTCGTCGCGGCTGGGGCAGCAGCAGGCCTCAGCGCGTTCGGGCTCATGGCAGCGGGCGCAGCGTCCGCAGGTACGATGGCGGGCGCGACCGGCCCCGGCACCTGGAGCTTTGATCCGGGGACCGGTTCCAACGCGATCACGTCCTCATCGTCAACCACGACGAGCACGTTTCCCGTCTACCAGGCCCAGGTCCAGCAGCCCATCAACCCGAACGGCACCAGCGTCTGGGCAGCGAATAAGGGCGTCATCCCGGTGCAGTTCACCTTGCAGCAGGCGACTGACACCCGGACGACCACAATCACGACCACGCATTACCCAGGCATTTTGGAGTCCGATGCAAGTGCCTATAGTCTAAATCCCAGCGGAATCCCCTACGGGAACCTGAGCTTCACACCTAGTAGTTCCACGCAGGTCAGCCAGATCACCAACCTGACCGCTTACTTCGCCTGGCTTCACGGCCAAAACGCCGGTGGCTCGCTACGGTGGCAGATCGACACGCTACAGGGCAACGCCTTCGTGTATTACGGCGACCTGTCGACGGGCGAGCAGAGCGGCACGAGCGGCTCAGGCGTCAACATGGCCGACCTTACCTCTACCGACCCACGAGTGGATAGCACGCAGCTGGGCGGCCCGTACTCTGGCACATGGAGCAACTTCGTGAACCAGTTCGGCAGCGACCAGGTGACCTCCATCGCGCTGATCGTAGACGGTGGCTGGTCTGCGTGGGGCACCCAGCAAGTCCAGCTCAGCGACGTCTTCGTGAATAGCGCCGAGTACGTGCCGGGCGATGCTGTTGGCACCCCTGTCGTGACCGATTCGATTGGCCCCTACTCAACCACCACTACGCCTCCGATGTACCTCGATCTGGTCCGGACCAGCGGCAGCACCACCGGCACGGTGGACGAGACCAACTACACCGGAGTTGGCGACACCAACGGCCAGTTCGCCGTGGTGAACGGGATGTACAAGTACAACCTCTCCGCCAGCCAACTCGGTGGCGGCAACTATGCCGTTTATATGGACCCGAGTTCTGCGCACAACAGCCCAATCACCAGCTCCCCCGGAACGTTCATCCTCAAGTAGCCCTCTGGAAGGACCACCGCGCCCCCGGCTCACCGTAGCCGGGGGCTTCCCGCTGTAACGAAGCATGAAATCGCAGCCCGTGGCGTGACCCCTTGCTTGCAAAATGCGAGCACCTTGTGGCACAGCGTGGCTGACCAGGCGTTCCCGTCTGCTTGGTGTCCGTTAGCGAGGCGGGCTGTCGGCGGCGTTTGTGGTCAGGTTCGTGGTCAGCGCTCTGGCACGCTCGCACGCAGTCGGGGCGTGGCCTTGATGGCATGGTCGGGTCGGGACGTTGGCCTCTGGCGTCGGCGCAGGCGCAGGCGCGAGGGTTGACATGGAGTAATGACCAGCTTCTGGAGGCAGTCATGAATATCGCGTATTACCACGCTTCGAAGTTCGGCAACGGCGCCACGGTCGCGGAGGAGTTCAAGAGGATCATGGCGGCCAGGGGAGTAACGGTCAGCGTCCAGCACATCCGGGGTGCCAACCCGGAAGACCTGCCCAAGGCAGACCTGTACGTCTTCAGTTCGCCCGGCCGCATCGGAAAGCCGAAGGGGAACGCCCGGAGATTCCTGCGCAAGGTCAGCCTGGAACCGGGGACCAGGTACGCCGTCCTGACTACCCAGGGTGCCCCAAAGCGCGACAAGAAGACCGGCAAGATGCCGACCCAGGAGGAGCTGGACCGGTTGGAGCGGGTCATCCCGATCATGAATGAGCTGCTGGAAGCCAAGGGACTGACGAAGGTCGCCGAAGGAGCGGTCCTGGTGACCGGCATCAAGGGGCTGAGCTGCCCCGCGTTTTCCGGACAGGGAATCTTTGACTAATTCACGCTGCCGCCTGCATTTCCAGGTACTCATCCAGGGCCTCTTGCGGGGTCCGGTAGCCGAGTACTGAGTGAGCCCTTTTCATCCTGGTTGTAGTGGGCCTGTCACGTTCTGGTGTCGGTGCGGCGTGTTGCCTCTGAGAGTCAGGAAGCCCCTGATACATGAGGCAGTCAAC
>Ga0207646_10000601_pt1 | contig 46850 bp, 44 predicted proteins | sample KBSK5502metaG_FD_184343 | JGI IMG/M metagenome (GOLD analysis project Ga0207646, IMG submission 184343) | Corn, switchgrass and miscanthus rhizosphere microbial communities from Kellogg Biological Station, Michigan, USA - KBS K5-50-2 metaG... | ecosystem: Host-associated > Plants > Roots >...
CGGAACCAAACCAGGCGCCATTGCACAGGCAGATAGTCTTTAACGCCATCTTTACTCTTGAGTTTCATGATGTGCTCGTTTGGATTGAATGACCGGGTACGCTGCTCTTCACGGCCATTTTCGTTATTTTGGTCACTCATGGGATGCTCCTATTCTCATGACTTAGAAACTTTGTTCTAGTAAATTATACAAGGGACAGTATTTTCTGTCAAGTTGGCTATGGAACCATTCTTTTTTGGAGGGGAAAAGGAGGTAATGGCGATCCTCGAGTGAACTTGATTGACCTGGGCATTAACAGCTTTCCTGGCGGGGCTTGCGGTCGCCAGGAAACCCGGGAATACTCCCCATCCCTCATAATGTTGTATTATTATATTCATAGTACTCAATCAATGAGCATAGAGTCAGGAACACAGGTGAGAAGTCATGAGTGCCACAACTATTTACAATGACATTCAAACATCTTTAAAGCGCGGCGAACGAATTGCGGTAGCCACGGTAGTCAAGACCATCGGCGCTGCTCCTTGCGGCGTCGGGACCAAGATGCTTATTCGTGCCGACGGCACTACAAGCGGGAGTTTCTCCGGCGCAAAAGTAGATGCCCAGGTGGCCCAGGATGGCTTGCAAGCGCTGCACGAGGGCCATTCTAACCTCATCCACACGCACCTGGATGCTGACCAGGCTGTAGGTAGTTGTGGTGCTACGCTGGAGTTATTCATCGAAGTGCTTTATCCAGAGCCGCGACTGATTATCGCCGGCGCAGGCAACGTGGCCCAGGCGCTTACACGGCTGGCAATCTCGCTCGATTTTCGTATCGTAGTCGTAGATGACCGGCGCGACCTGGCCGACCCGCAAGCATTCAGCGAGAAGGTGCAACTGACCTTTGGCGATATCCCGCAAACCATTCGCGAGCTGGAGCCTGACGAGGCAAGCTGGATCGTCATCGTGACACGTGGTCATCATCTCGATAAGGATGCACTGCGAGCTGCCCTGGAAACTCATGCCAGGTACGTGGGTATGATTGGTAGCCCTGGCAAGATCAAGAATATCTTCCGTGATCTGCTCAAAGAGGGCATACCGCATGAACGGCTGGCCCAGGTGCATTCTCCTATTGGCTTAGACCTGGGGGCCGAGACACCCGACGAAATCGCCTTGAGCATTGCTGCTGAAATGGTCATGCTCCGCAAGAACGGCAGTGGTGCGTCACTTATGACTATGCATAACTTCCTGGATGAGCTGGTACCTGTAACCGTTGAGAGTACATAATATGCTTACATTCCTTTCTTGCCCGCCGCAGTGTCTCTGGCTTCGGCAAACAACGGTTCGACCCAGACACGGCGTGGCACCTGCTAGTCGTCCGCATTGACAGGAGCTGTAGAAGTTGGGCATGTTCGTTGACTCAGCACTAACGGGGCATTGTGTACCATCGAGGTATCGATTTCAGACATGGGATCTCCTGCCGAAACATCCCTCCTTCCCAGTGATGGGAGATTGAACACTTCCTCTGCAAACTTGAGCACACTCGAAAACTCGAATTGGTCATGACCGATATGAGGATTCGCCAGGTTATTTTTGGCATAGGCAAACGGACTGATGATGATCAACGGAACTCTGAAGCCAAGACCAAGTTGATCAACATTCGGCGGAGCCACATGATCATAGAAGCCACCATAATCGTCCCACGTCAAGAAAACGACTGAGCTGCTCCATGCCGGGGATTGCATGAGTGCATTGAGATACTGCACCGTCCAGTTCTCCCCCTTGCATGTCGAGTTGGGTGGGTGTTCGTCGTAGGCGGCTGGGGCAACCAACCAACTAAAATTGGGGAGCGTGCTATTCTTGGCATCTGTCAGAAATTGCGTGGGGGGAACATTGGCATTGGCCAGCTGGTAATCTTGTTTACTGGCACTCAATGCATTCCAGACATATCCACCAGGTGAGGGGCCTGGTGTATAATACTTCCACGAGACGCCAGCCGCGGTCATCTCATCAGCAAGGTTGCTATAGGTAAAACAGGGGAAGACGTACTGCCCATCGTACAGTTGGACAGTCGTGGTGGTTGGCGCTGGACACCCCCATGGTTTCGCATTCGGGTTATTAATCGCGCTATGCGGGATATCTGAACCAGACCCTGCAGCAATAGTATACTGGTGATTGGGGAATGATGGGCCAATCAGCGAGCTAAAGGTGTTATCGTTCAAGACGAAGTTCTGAGCATACGCCCAGTAGTTCGGGATCCCAGACTGAGTCTGTTCCTGGTAACACAGATATGGTGCAGTGCTGCAGTTCGATGCAGCAAGGTTAAAAGCATCCATCTGTCCGTTGTCATAGGCTTTATGTGCTGCCTGCCACTGATGGGCATAGTTAGCAGGCGCATCAGGCGCAATGTTCATGGGGATTTGCGTCTTGACGCCGTTAATCTTTGCGTACCCGACTGTTGTCCCATTCGCACCCGAAAAGAGGCCAAATTAATCGTCAAAGGTATGGTTTTCCTTGACAATGAAAATAATGTGCTGAATTGGACTTTGTGCCTGGACGTGTGGTTGAGAGACAAATGATCGTGTAACGAATACAAGGGACAAAATTGCGACGAGTCCAAGGAGAAATCGGAGCTTTCTCATTTTCCCTCTTCCTCTCTAATCTGAAATATGTTGCAATCGTTACGACCTTACATTATCTCGCTAAGAGGCTTGAGTAGAAAATGATCTTTCTACATTATATAATATTTTCGCTATCAAAAGCGTCAAACTATCTCTTCACCCCCCTGATATATCGCACCGTCACTGTCCCGATCAGGCAGTACACGATCGCCATGATAAAAATGGCCTGGTAGCCGGCTACGGAGTTGCCTGAACGTGTAAAACTGTCGATGATTGGGCCGCCGATCACCGGGGCGATGACCTGGGGTAGTGAGAGCGAGATGTTCCAGATGCCCATGTCGCGTGCATAGTTCCTATGTGATGGTAACACATCGACCACCAGCGCCCAGTCAACGCTCTGATACGCCCCGTAGCCAAGGCCGAAGATGGCTCCAGCCGCGAGTGCAATAACCAGCGAATGCGCAAGAACAAAGACCAGGCCCACCAGCGCCATAAAACCACCGGAGAAGTACACTATACGCTTGCGTCCGAAACGGTCTGAGAGCCAGCCGGCAGCCGGGGCGCTTATCAGGCTTGTAAGTGCGACAATGATCACAAAGTTGGTTGCCTGCTGCTCGGGATTGCTCGCGCCAACCACATCATGCAAGTAGTATTGGAGATACGCCTGAATCGTAAAGATGCCTAACATCATCACCAGGCGTGTCAGTAGCACCCAGGCGAAATCAGGATCACGGCGCGGGTTGAAATCGAACAGTCGCAGTAAGCCAATAGTGATGACAACTTCCAGGATGACCTGTTGAAATTCACTGCTGATCTGCAAGCCACTACTGTGCAACCCGTTCCACAATGCCATGATTCCCCATACTACTGCCGCGACGACTAACGTGCTCAAAACGTTGATTTTAGTGGAACGTGGGATCTTTTGTATCCATGAAAGGCGTCGTGGCTGCTCCAATGATGCGTCTTGTACAGGTGCCCCTGCGTTTTTTTCCACCTCCTGGGTTTCCAATTGCGCTGAAGCGCCCATACGTTCGCGCACCGAAATGAGAGTAACGAGCATCAATGGTACCAGCACAGCGATGATGATGCCATAAGTGAGCCAGAGTCCCAGTTGATACTCAGGCAGTGGTTTGGAGGCAGCGACAAACAGCCCGGCTACGATAACGCCGCCAATGGTTCCAGTAATCGCAAGGAGACCCATAATGCCTGATACCAGGCCGCGCTGTCCCTCGGGCACCATATCGGGCAGCAGCGCATGGAATGGGGCCTGGGCTGCGTTACTGGAGAACTGTACAAGTACATAGGCAAGTGTCAGTGTAGGAATATCGTGCGATGCCGCCATCCAGATGAGGCCAAGCACGTTGACCAGCGTGCCAAAGAGAATGTATGGACGGCGGCGACCCCAGGCAGCCAGTCGCCCATGTGTCCTATCGCTCAGCATACCGAAAAGTGGGTTGGCGAAGAGTGAGACAAAAGCGCCTGGAACGAGTACGTACGCCAATGCAGTACCTTTGGTAGCATCACCAGCAATCTTGAAAACCTGGCTGGGAAGAATGATAATACCAAGTGCAGTCCAATGAAAGTTAAGCGCGAAACAGAAAATACTGATAGCCAGGATTTGCGTCCAGCGGAGCCTCGGGAGAGTGATTGCCGGGCGGCGTGGAGCGATGTATTCCGTGCCCTCTTGCTCCAAAGTAGCTATTGGCGCACCTCCGTTATTATACTCAGGAACGGTGAATGTCCCTGGCGGAGGCAAGTCCCCCAGGAACGGCGAATGTCCCTGGCGGGGCAAGCCCCGCCCCTACGTATCCGTTCTCACCAGGGTTCATCACGTAGGATGGAGTAGCTGAGCTTGCCTGCACTTAGAGCATTCACTACACTATCTAAAAATACTTATTTGAAAGCATATTACTTTTAAGAGATTATCAGAAAGGATACTACATGTTCACTAAACATGCCAGTGCCGTGTGTACTTCCTCCATTCTTTTCTGTCTTGTTTTACTCACTTCCTGTACAAAATCACCACCTGCTATTACCACGGCACCTACTTCCACCAGGACCGTTGCTATTAGCCCAACTGTGCCGCCGACCCCGACCGTCAGCGCTACACCTGCCACGACGCCAACACATTACACTGCGCGCGTGCTATTGTCCGGTCAATTGCGTCCAGATGACCTGGCTTTCGATGCGCAGGGGCACCTGCTGTTCAGCGATTTCTATCATGGCACAGTCAGCCGTCTAAACGCTGATGGCTCTGTTACCGTTCTCGTCAGTGGACTGGCCGGGCCGGAAGGCATGGTTCCACTCGCTGATGGTACAATGATTATCGCAGAGCAGCGTACCAATCGTATCCTGGCCCTGGCGCCAGGTGAGAAATCGCCGACCGTGCTGCGAACTCTCCCAGGCATGCCCAGTACAGCGGCCTGTAAGGATGGAGTGGACGGCATCGCTCTGGATGCAACCACAAATACGCTGATTGTGCCGGACAGCCCTATTGGTAATGTGTACCGCATGAGCCTGGATGGCACAAAGCTGATGTTACTGGCTTCGGGTATAGTGCGGCCCGTTGGCGCTGCGGTCGATGCTCAAGGAACGGTCTACGTTGCCGACGAATGTGGTGGAGCTGTAGTGCTCATCAGCCCTGCTGGCAAGGCGACACGCATGGGTGGCTTCGGCATGCCCGATGATGTAGCATTCGATCATCACGGCAATCTGCTGGTCATCGACCTGCAGGTCTCTATCCACGCGCTTATTCGTGTAAGCCAGTCAACGGGCAAGCACGAGACACTGGCCAGCGCGGGCTTCATCGAGCCGCAGGGCCTGGTCCTTGATAGCAAGGATGACATTTACGTATCGGATGATTACGCCAACAAGATTGTGGAGTTTATACCAGCATGAACAAGCTGACTTCTATGGCGGAGGCAATAGCACAATTTGTCCCTGATGGCTCAACAGTTGCTATGAGCCTGGCGCTGGAGCCGCTCATTCCGTTTGCAGCAGGCCACGAGATTATTCGCCAGCAGCGGCGCAAGCTGACCCTGATTGGCCCTATTTCTGATATCCTCTTCGATCAATTGATCGGGGCAGGCTGTGTCGAGAAGGTTAAGGCAGCATGGGTAGGTAATGTCAGCGAGGGATTGGCCCATTGCTACCGCCGCGCCGTCGAGCAATCGATTCCACGCCCTATTGTCGTCGAGGAACACAGCAATTTCACAATTGGCCTGGCATTGCTGGCCGCGAGCCTGGACGCACCATACATTCCCACGCGCTCGCTGCTGGGAAGCGATATCCCGCGCCAGAATCCTACGTTTCGCACGCAACAATCACCCCTGGAGGGCTCACCTGTGCTGCTTGTGCCCGCTGTTCATCCCGATGTGGCTATTATCCATGTACAGCGCAGCGACGAAGAAGGGAATGCCCACATCTGGGGCAATATCGGTCTCAGCGAAGAGGCCATGCTTGCAGCGCGCGCTGTGATCCTGGTAGCCGAGGAGATTGTGGCGCGTGAAGTTATTTTGAGCGATCCCAACCGCGTGCTGGGGCCATCTTTCAAAGTGCGGGCCGTAGTACATGAACCCTGGGGGGCGCATCCCTCTGCCGTACAGGGTTATGCCAACCGCGATCACCCGTTTTACCATGAGTATCACGAGCGCACGCGCACGCTGGAGGGCTTTGAGTCCTGGCTGGATGAATGGGTGCTGCATGTGCCGGGTCGCTCTGCCTATGTAGCAAAGCTGGGTGAGGAGCGCGTACAAGGTCTGGGACTCAAGGAGCATCGCTACGCGGCCTCCGTGGATTTTGGCTACTAGTGTGTCTTCAATGAGGTTTGTGTCATTTGTATCATTTGTGTCTCTTGTGTCCGTTGTATCCGTTGTATCGCTGTGTCAGCTCGTACAGCATCAGGGGAGATAGGCGGGGAACGCTTCTCATTGCCGAAAAGGTCTCTTGATTCTGCACTTGTGAAAGGAGGCGCGTTATGGATTATACACCCAGAGAATTGATGGTTGCCTGTGCAGCGCGGCAGATACGCGATGGCGAAAATGTCTTTGTAGGCATGCGCCTCCCGCTGATTGCGTTTGCCCTGGCGAAGCGTACCCACGCGCCCACCTGTGTAGGGCTTTTCGAGGTCGGTATTGTGCGCGATGAGCCTGCGAAGGAGTTGCTCTATACGATGGGCGACGCTCCAAATATTACCGGGGCAACCTGGGCTACAGGCACACTGAACGTGATGGGACTGCTGGCTGCAGGCGAGGTGCACCTGGGCTTCATCGGCGGCGCCGAGGTTGACCGCTACGGCAACCTGAACACGTCCATCATCGGAGACTGGAAGCATCCCACCGTGCGTTTACCAGGCAGCGGGGGCGCTGCCGACATCGCCTCATTCTCGCATAGACTCGCGATGATTATGCAGCATGATCGCCGCCGGTTACGCGAGCGCGTGGACTTTGTGACCAGCCCTGGCTATGGCTACCCCTCCGAAGAAGGCCCTGCCGGCGCGGCGTGGCGCAAGCGCGTAGGGTTGCCAGGAGGCGGCCCTGCTGCCCTGATTACGACACTGGGAGTTTTTACTTTTGACCCTGAGAACGGAGAGGCGGTGCTTCAGTCATATCACCCGGGAACGACGATTGAAGAGCTACAGGAGCAGACAGGGTGGAAGTTGAGGCTCGCGCAGGATTGTAGAGAAACCGTGCCACCCACCGCTGATGAGCTGGGGGTGATCAGGGAATATGATCCCCAGGGGGTGTGGACGGGGTAGGGCTGCTTCCAGGGCGACCGCAAGCTTGCAGGGCGTGCCCCAGCTTCCAGGGCGACCGCAAGGGTCGCCCCTACCATATACGACGGGAGCCAGCCGCTTCGTGTATAGTAGGGGCTGGGCTTGCCCCAGCCCTGAGCGGGGCTTACTCTGCGCGTTCTGTACCACGCATTGGTGAGGCCGGGGTCGTTTGACCTATCTTCATTTTAGAAGCAGTTATCGATCCCTTGTATTCTTCCCGAAGTTCGATCACATGTTCATGGATGGCGTCTGCATATTTCGTACGAATACGCGCCAATAACTCATCGATGGATAGGGGTAACATCGATTCAGGGACTATAAAGGGAGAACCAACCTGCATCATGAGTAATGCCAGAACAGTCTTATTCATGATAGTGTAGCGCTGCAGAAAGGCGTCTACGTCCTTGGGAAGGATACACAGATATCTACATGAAATCGACTCGCATGCTCTTCTCTGTTTCGCCGAGAGAGACAGTCTACATCGACACGTTGGCTACCTGCGCTGTTGGAAGACCTCATGATGCTCATAGCCTTTGCGTACTCCCTGAATGAGATAATCGAACTGGCCACTTTTCCCCTGGGCCTCCTGAACAACGAGTTCCTCGCTGCTCACCTGGACCACGTAGAGCTGGAGCCATTGTCCGCGGGGTGTGAGTTGCACGCTCAGGCCGTCCTGGCTGGTCACCAGACCGAAATGCTCTGGCAGCTTGATCACGGCCTGGCCCTCCTCTAGTTTCCAAGTCCCGCGCGTGTAGGTGCCCGCTTCGCCACCTTCCAAAGCCACATAAACAATCTGCTTCATCGGGTCGGTGGGGTGGGCTTGCACAAAATTTTTGGTGCCCGTCGCATGGATATCTCCTATGACGTCCAGCTTAGCTGCAGGGGTCGTTGTCCCAATGCCGACGTTGCCACCGGCCCGGATAAACAACCTACCATCGGCTACACCAGTCTCCGCGAAATTTAATCCCGAATTCCCAGCCAGATCTTGATTGATGTGCCACTTAGTCGTACCCGAAGGGTCTTCGAAACTTAGAAGTTCTTGCGCACCACCGGTGCCGCGAATCCCAGAGGATTTCTTGGAGTGGCCGTCCCGACACCAACATTGCCTGAAACATTCAGATTGTTGTCGATCTGGACATTGCCCGCAAAATGCCCTGCCAAACCGCTCTTACTCTGGCCGTAGATGGCGGTGCCGCTAGGGCATAAGCCGGAGACGCCAAAACCCCCGCTAGTTTCGCTGGAACCGTAGACGCCGGTGCCACTGTTGCTGGTACCAATGACGCCGGTGCTACTGGGATTCACACCGGCACCATAGACGCCGACTTCACCTGTACCATGGACTCCATAGAGGAGGGCGCTGGAGCCGGAGACACCGATCTGGCCCGAGCCGGAGACACCGACAGTATGTCCCTCACCGAAAACGGCAGTATCGCCCGTGCCGTAGAGGCCGATTCCACCTCCAGAGCCATAGACGCCGTAGCCAGTGTCGCTGGAGCCGTTGATGCCATTGGCCCCGTTAGTGCCGTTCGCTGTGATTGCAGGCGTTGTCTTCACGCTACTAGCAAAGTCGCCAGGACCAGGAGTGTTTGTCTGAGTCATCTGTTCTTCCTTTCTCTTCAGGCTTGATGCCTGGGTAAACTACACTCGCACACAGTAAGGCACACGAATGCCCCGCATCAAGGGAAAGGGCAGCAAGTTGGCAACCACGCCCCTTGAAGAGTAAGCAGAAGTGTCTCTGGCGTTACTGTTGGCGAGAACCTGGATAGTGGAGTTCCCCTGCTCCACCGGTTAGACAGACGGATCGGTTCTCCGAAGAGGAGATGCGTTGTATATATGACTTGAAATGTGAGATGTGGGCAGTTGCCCTCTTTGATGGGGCTGCCTCACAAGGTACCTATAGAAACTATAGACAATGGATATGGTTGTGTCAATACAAAAGTTAATGATCTGTTGTTTTTGACAGTCTCATTCACTCCGACCGCATCGGCGAGGCCGGGTCGTTGCGCAGAAGAGATAAAAGTCGTGTGTTGACGGCAACGGACATCGTGTCAGCATCACCAAGAATGCGCCCAAGTTCTTCTTCGCTGAGGTCGCGCGATGGATCCCAGCCGTAGCGTTTGAGGTCTACCCGCCCATCGGCGGAGAAGATGATGCCCTCTGCCTCCAGCAACTGGCGCATCCTGTTGGGCGAACCGAATGCCCAGCTCCCTGACAACTCGCCCTTGCTATTGATGACGCGCTGTGCAGGCACTCCCTCCGGCGTTTCGTTCATAAACCAGCCGATCATGCGCGCACCACGGGGATACCCCAGCGCTTTGCCGATCCAGCCGTAGGTTGTGACGCGGCCTGCTGGACAAGCCCGCACCAGTGCGAAGACACGAGCCATGAGCGTAGACGCCTGCTCAGACGTAGGAGACGTTTCGTCGGACATTGTTTTCACCTTCCCTGTGTTTCAAAGAAAACGACGATCTGATGGCGCATTACCCCACCCCCAGCGGGCGACCATCAAGGCCCTCCCCACCACTCCTCACCTCCCTCGCCCCTACGGACAGTGATGGGCTTTTCGTTAGGTTGATGTCTATTGGGTGACAATAGTAGCCTACCACACGAGAGATAGTACCCCGCTATCGCTAGCTCTGTCAAAGGCTACAATACCATAGTCCTTGTATGTTGGATGCGCGGGAGTAGATGAATAAAGAGATGCAGGAGAATGCGCTTTGATACCACGCACAATTAGGTGAGGCCTGGTCATAAAGTTGCAGGTCGTTTCAGTGGTCGCGGCGGTTTGGTTTCCCATCGCCGCTGTCCTGACTCCCGCCACTATCGCCGTGAGTCCGCCTGCTCCTGCCCTGTTGCGCGAAGTGCCGGCAGATGTGCGCTTCGTGCTGGGGGATCGCCATTACACTACCCCCGACCTGCACGAGATCTGTGAGCAAGCAGATCGTCTGCTGGTGACAACCAGGTATGGACGCTATCCGCACACCGACGATGGGGTCGAAGTGCGATGCGTCTTCCACAAGCTCCGTTCCCGTGCCATGGAAAATTTTACTGAGCTGATCTTCGGCATCTTTGATGGGCATGGACAAGTTCCCGACCTGTGGCCTCATCGCCACCCAACGCTTCGCGTTAGGGGCCATCTTTGTCTAGCAGCTCGCGTTGACTTCCCCGCTTTGAGCACCACCTGGAACTCTGTGTTGGGCTCAAAGCCTTTCTCAAATCGGCCTGAGCATTATGACCAGGCCTCAGCTAGACAATGGGAATTGCCTATTTGCTCACTATGAAGCTACCTGGCGAGTCTCGGCTCGTTCGCCAATTCCAGCAATGCATTGAAGAGAAGCAAAAAGCACGTAATCACAAGGTGCATAACTTACCTTGTGAACGCTGGCGACTTTCTCGCATGCTGGTATACTGTTATTTTTTTGCGTTGTGCTGGACTGCATCCATCGCAATAAATCCAAAAAGCCGGTGTATCCCGGGACAGTTCTAGGAGATACACTGCACTCTGTTGTGGATCAATCACCAGGTACGCTGGTGATTGTACGAGTTGTGGCGCATAAACTTGCAGCCACTCGAGCTCCAGTTCGGGAGCAAAGGCATCTATTTGACAGACATGGTGGCCTAGTACCATCTCGTCTATTTCTATAACACTCTTTGGATACCTACAGGCTAGGGCCAGCAGACAAATCTTGAGTTGTTCATTCAGGTGCATCTTGCTCTTTCCTTTCCTTGACAGCTAGGCAATTAACGGCACTGCATGCTTCATAAGGATTCGACAAAAGCACACTCTCTGTTAAGGCACACCTCTTCAGAGGTGTCGCTCCCGTCGAGACCAGTTTTGATAACAGAGTAGACGAGTAAGTTGGTGCTGAAACTGCTACTAGAGACACACTGAAAGAACATGACACGTTCATTACAACCAGGTCAGCTTTTCTTCGCCATAAAAGTATACGTCGTATCTGCTACTTTGACAAGTATTTATATTACCTCATCTACTCTTTATATGGAAGAAAAATATTTTCTCTAGAAAAGATGCTTTGGGAGCATTTCAAGCACCCTAGAAAAGTCAGCATTATAAATACCTTTTTCGTCCCATCTTTCTATGTCGCCAACAAAACCATGTGCGAAAGACTCATACTTCAGCTAAGGTCGGATTAATGGAAGTATTCATTCTAGGGGCATGCGGTCTATGGTACAATGAACTCTGCAAATAATGATTAACCAGAACTTTGTCATATTAGGCGCAATCATTGCGGCAATCGGAAGTTTAAGCTATCTCATTGACACCATTAAAGGAAAAGTAAAACCAAATAGGGTGTCTTTCTTACTGTGGTCTCTTGCACCGCTTATTGCTTTTGTAGCTGAACTCAAGCAAGGCGTTGGTTTACAAGCGTTAATGACGTTTGTAGTTGGCTTTCTACCCCTAACAATTTTTATAGCCTCTTACTTCAATAAAAGAGCCGAATGGAAATTAACTCGCTTCGACTTGACCTGTGGCGCTTTATCTCTCATTGGTCTCGTGCTCTGGTATATAACAAAATCTGGAAATGTGGCAATCGTATTTAGTATTCTTGCAGATGGCCTTGCAGCATTACCTACAGTAGTAAAATCTTTCAACTTCCCAGAAACGGAAAGTGGTTGGCCTTATTTCACAAGCACTATCTCAGCCGCAATAACTCTATTGACAGTAAAGGTGTGGGATTTAGCAAATGTTGGCTTTCCATTGTATATTTTGATAGTTACGTTGGTTATCTCTGCACTTGTCCAGTTTAAGCTAGGTAAGGTGTATCATTTTTACTTCAACTAAGAACGCCTTAGTTGAGCTATCCCTTCTCCCCTTGCCCTTTGGTGGACGTGACCGCCTGCTTACTGTATCACTGTTTCCTCACGGCTAGCAGCCCAGCACCGCCTGGATCCGCGTGGCTGCCACAAGCAGTTGATTGGCTTGATCCACTTTGAGCATCGTGCCTGATTGGGCTTGCACCTCATTGGTGAAGGCACCTATCAGGTTGCAGGCAGTCATGGTATCAGCAACGTTGACGGCGTCGAGGGCATGCTCCAACTTTGTGTCCAGACTAGTTTGCAGCCCGTGTTCCAGAAAGATGCTCTCAAAGTTTAAACGGTCAGTTACCCCACGAGGCATAGAATGGCTAGTGAATAAATATTTTGACGAGGCAGGAATCCAACCCACATTCCGCAGTTTGATTGACGGAACAAGCGGAATTTGCTAAGGTAAAGCCTACTGCATAAGAAGGCTCAAAATGTCGTCAGAGGAGAGCTACTCGGCACCTTCAAGCAAGCGCAGCGCGTCCAACAGTCCGATGCAAGCAGAGTTAGGGTTTGGGTAGCTACAAGCATAAGGATTTGGAGATGACAGCACCCCGCCGGCGTAAAGTGTGGCAACACGATACCGAGAATATAAGTGAAGACCAAATTCGTGAATACTTTCATCGTCTCGGATGGGAAGTGGAGCGGTTTGGGAAAGATTATGGAGAAGATCTTTTCATCCGAATTTTTGAAGAGGGAGCATTTAACGGGAAAGCCTTCTATGTTCAATTGAAGGGAACCAAAAACATCCAGCAGTATGCTCTCAAAACAGGAGTCTTTAGCTACAGCGTTGATATCGTAAACTTACTCCAATGGCACCGCAACCAGTTTCCCGTTATTTTTGTCCTTTGGGATATTGAGCAACGAATAGGATATTGGCTTCATATCCAATCCTATGCCGATAAAAAGCTAAAAAAAGAGCCGTTCTGGCTTAAACAAGAAGAAGGCAAACGGAGTATTCATATTCCCTCCGATCAAATGATCCCGTGGGGCGAGGATGATGCACTATTAACACTTATTAATGCTGAACAGCCGCTCTGGCAGATGTTGGCAGAGGTTAACCAAAAATTAGACATGGTAGACCCTCACTATCGTCTCGAAGCCCGTCTAACTAGTACCGGTACCGAAGTTACTACTGTTGAAAAGTACCCAGGAGCAGCAGCGGAGAAACCTATCAAGATAAAATTTACGACTTCGATCCCCACAAAAACAGACAAGGGGCGTGAGCTTGCTGAGAGAATTGAGCAGTTTATTACGTCAGGTGTTCCTGTAAAGATACCTTTACCTTATATAAAAAACCTTGAATTTCCTGAATTTATCAAACAGGCATTACCAGAGTTCACTGAAGAAGGCTTTTTCGTTTTGGGGCCTGCGCACAATCCCAAACCTCTCCTCCTGCGTTTTGAATTCAGCAATGACGACGGGAAGCAGTTTACTCTAGAATACGTCCAGTTGAACATTGTCCACGCTGGCAAAGAAGAAATCACTCTGACAAATGACGAGCAGCCCCTACCTATCACCGTTACGGTGGTTTTACGCTCAAACGGGACTATAAGTACACAATTTGGATTTAGGAGCCCCTTGAATGTCTATCAGGTTCTCATGCAATTGCGGTTGCAGCATTGTCTCAGTAAGCCATATACTGTTCAGCTTATTAATTTAGAGACAGGCATATCTATTGCTCATGCTCAGCACGCAACAGGAGAACCTAATGCTCCTCCACTCTGGCTTCTGCAAACTACTGAAGCATTACATGCTCTGCAAATAAAGGCGAGAAGACCAATAACTATTCCTGAGCGTGAGCTTACTGATGACGAATGGCAAGTGCTTGACCAGCTACGACGTATTGTTCATGAAGGGAAGATTGAGGGTACGTGGAATCACGTCTCTCCGACTGTATCCATTTTACCGGAGGATCTCCTAGGAACCAAGCAGCTCATTGCGCTTTTTGAAGATGGCAAGAGTGGTGATCTCACCTTGTACGACTTAGAGGAAACCGTCACCTTGTTCGATGTAGATTTACCACTCGGAAAGATAAAACCAATTCATCTTCAGGCAAAGCTGATGAATGAACAAGAAGTGAAAGAGAAACTGGCCGAGCAAAAAGATAGCGAAATACAATTAAAATTTGTTCCTAGCGGTGATCCTACTATCGTTAAGGAGTACCTTGATTGGTTATAACTGATAGGGGTACGAAACACTTAATGGCCGCCTTTGTACCTTTATGCGGTTCTACCCAGTTTATAATCACAGCCATATATCCGTGCCGTTATGTGCTCGTATCGGTGATTTTCCTTTCAACCGTAAGAAGGTTGGCAAATTGCCACATACAATAGGTTCGGGAAAATGGCACAATCCTTTAATTGTCTCAACAACATTACCATTGGGGTTTACTATAGTTAATTCTTCTACTTGATGGTCGGCAAAAGCTTCTAGGAATAGCTTTTTAGTCGCGAAATCAGTAGGTGGGAATGAATAGCCTACTATTGTAAGTGATTTACAATCACTCAATGCCTCTTTAGCCTTTTCCCATTGCGGTGCAAGCTCATTACTATTTAAACCACTCGACCGCCCAAATTCACTTTTGTAATCATCTTTATACAATACAGGTGGAACAATAATAGGTTCAATATACCAGTCACCTAAAGTAGGTAAATCACCAAGCCACCAATGACCATTAATAAGAATTTTTGCATTAAGTTTATCTTCTGGCAGCACGTTTTCCATTCCTTCCAGTAGTGCAGGAAAACGACGGACAGGTAAATAATGGAACCAATTGAGAGAACCATGTAGCTTTAGGATCGGCCAGTGATAAAGTTGATTTGCAGGTTCTGCATAAAATTTAGAACCAGGTACCATAGTAGTAATCCCCGCTCTATGTAACTGTACTTCATCAAATTTAATGAAGTAACCCAAAGGCCTATTCCAATTAAAGTGACTATAGACCAATTCATCGGATGTAGGCTCAAAAGAGTCATTGCCCTCGGATGGGTGTCTCATTCCAGCGGTTGTAGCATTTAGATGGGATGCTGATTCTATAGCAGATTCAATAAATGTATCGTAATTGAATGTAATTATGGTTGGTTTTTCTTTAAATAGGATATCGCCAAGCGCCATCATTGCAGACGATGTTGCGAAGGTTGTGAAATGCGATAGTAGTTCCGCAAGGAGGCTAGAAAAGCGTAATCTAAGAGTTGCAAGTTGACTTACGAGTGGTTCATCACCCCTAATTCTTGCTTCATTGAACTGGGAATAGAGTAATGTAAAGCACTCTTCTAGATTGAAGGGATTTCCCGCCAAATAGCTCTTATCGTAATGCCAAATTTGCTGTATATAATCATACACGGGTTGGTAGTTATCATGATCGAATAATCGATGCAGCTTTGCGGCTACTTGGAAAACGTCATTGGCGAGAGGTGGTGTTATACCATGCCAATCTTCTATGACCTTATTAACGCCAGCTCCAAAAAGATAAATATTCTCTGCCATAATCTCCCTTGCCGTCTTTGTACCTTTATGCAGTTCTACCCAGTGTACTACTGGCCCCATTGAAGAGCAAAGAAATAGTACTTATCCTTCGTATAATGTGAGTTATACAAACCCCGCTTACCTACTCTGTGCTCAGGAAGAAACTAGAATGGTTGAATATAACGCACTATGAGCAAAGTTATACGAGCCAAATTTTTTAAGCCCTTCATTTCTTTATATATGGTCTTCCAGTTCTTGCAATACCAACTGTGGAAACCTATTCTCAACAACTGTGGTTGCGGCTTTCATCAATGGAAAGGCGAAGTCACCCTTACTACTGTTCAGTAGTGATAGCCACTTTGATGGATAGTAGCGAGCGAGCATACCCATCGAGTACGCAATCAAATACAGCAGAGACAATGAAGAGAGGTCTAAACCGTCAGGTAATAGTTCGACAACACAAGCCTCTGGACAGAGCGTAGACTCCATAATAGAGGAGTAACGGGCGTACTAGCTCAGACGATTGCCCTGCACTTGTGAAGAATCCGCGCCCCTGGGCCAGATGTGCGATGATTTCATAGGCTTTCTCTGCTGACAGTTCTCTACCGTGTCGTTTCTGATAGAACCGAGACAGCAAGTCTCTACTTTCGTACAGAGACAACCGCTCCCAGCTATTTGTAATGGCTCCTCCCAACAATTGGCATTTAAGACTATATTTGACGGTAGCACACATGGATGTGTATCCTGCTCATAAAACGCATAATCGTTTTCAAAGTAAGCGCATATGAGGACTTTTGGTGCTGTCAAATACCCAAACCCCAGACACCAAAACAAGCCTACATAAGCGATTCCTTTATGAAATTTCAATGCCGGCTGGTAGATTGTTATGTTATACTGTTCAGGCAATTTACCCGCACGTGGTAAGTGAGTTAGATACGAGGAGGACACAGCTTTGTTTGATTTCGATTACCCCAAAGTGAAGCATTCGCTGGGTCAGGCCGCTCTGCAGGACCCTTATCCCGCCTGGATTCTGGATTCCCAGGGGGTTATCCGTGCCGCTAATTTGATGGCATTCTGGCTGTGGGATACGATCAACCCCGGAGAGCCCATCAGGCCTGGTGCTCTACTGGGTAACAGCATATTTACTATCTTCGCCGGCAATTTTAAGCGTATTCCAGTCGAGGAGAACAGCGAGTTCTACGCGAAGAAGTCGGCGGTAGTGAAGCGTCTGAGTAACGAACTGGGGACAGATTCGTCTTTGTATGCTCCTTTCATAGCTGCGATGAAAAACGATCCGCTACGCGCGCAAATCTACGAGCAGGCCGTTCTCTACCCCGATCGTGAGTGGGACTACACTTTCAGCATAGCACCGCCAGGCACCAGGGGTAACAGTAGTAGCGAACTGCTGGCATTTCAAGTTACTATCTTCCGTCTCGAGGGACATGACGGGTTTCTTGCCACATATACGCCGACCAAGGCTACTCTGCCAGTCATTGAGGAGCTGTATAGCCGGCTTACTGATCAGTACAGCGACGGGGTATTTATTCAACCAGGCGACACCCAGCAAGGTGATGTCGAAAGTAAGCAATCGCTGGAACCCCCTGAGAGTCTTTACCATGAATATTACCCGGCGATAATCCATGATCCGCTATGGTATATTACCGGTGAAAACAAGGCGCAACTTTTGCTGGTAGGAGAATCGGTTAAGGGAAGGCACTTCTTCGAACTGTTCTTTGCTCCCCAGCTCCGCGAGTGGATGGGGCCGCTGCAAGAGACCTCGGCTCCACGGGCGATCAGGTATTTTGATATATTTACGGCCGGATTTCTAAGAGAAGATCATGAATTGCACGCTGGATACGAACAGGTAATGAAGCACCTGCTGCAACAGGATGCTTTTCGGACCATACTTGAAATATCACGGAAATTATCTATCCGGATTGTCATTCCAGAGAATCGCCATGATCCTTTCTACACCTGTAGAGTAATCTTGCCCTGGTCGCTTTCCCACGAAATTGCCTTGCAGTTCAGGTGTATGGTGCGCTTACTGCGTAATAATTTGCTTGTTTACACGGATATGGGGGATTACCAGATAACACTCGTGCCCGAGAACTATCAAACGGAAGTGGCACTGATCCTGTTGTGCCTGGCCTCTACTGCCCCGGCGCAAGATGAAGCTACATCGTTCTCACAACTTTTATGGCTACTGGCGATTATGAAGACCATCGAGGAAAGGTTGAGCATGGAAGATGGAGCAGACACGGAGTGGGAACCAGAAGCCGCGTTTGGCCGTATACGTAATCAGCTCGATACCAGGTTTAGGAAGCATACAGAGGATGAAACCGGCAGGATTATTGCCGGGCTTAAGGAAGTCATCGAGACGCTAGATGGCAGGGGGATGATCGAAAAAAGGGTGCTGCTTGGCATGCTTGGCCATCTTACGGCTGCTAATACGCGCCTGGACCAATTAAGCACATTTCTTGCTGAAGAGCTTGAGAGGTCTAGAAGCCTTGAAGAAAAACTGCCAGGGCGATTACTATAGACGAATCGGCTTACGAAGCCGTCGTATTGTAGGGGCGGGGCTTGCCTCCGCCCTGTTTTTCCCACTGCCCCACCCCGGCGGGCGACCATAAAGGCCCTCCAATAGGCATCAAGCTCAGTGACCTACCACTGTCATCCTGGACCTGCCCCCGTCATCCTGGACCTGCCACTGTCATCCTGAGCGAAGCGAAGGATCTCAGTGCCCCATCGAGCCAGATCCTTCGCTCCGCTCAGGATGACAGGGCTGCACCTTTACTGTTACGCCACGGACATTGTTAGCGGGTCACTTGCTCAAATTGCTCGATATCCTCGCGAATGATATCGAGGCTTTTCCGCCAGAAATCCACTGAGCGGATATCTATGCCGAATTGTGCTGCCAGGGTGGCGGCATCTGCCAATCCCGTGCTCGAAAGCAATTCGTCGTAGCTGGTCTTGAACGCGTCCACGTCCTCTTTGTAACGCGCGTAGAGGCCAAGGCCGAATAGTAGTCCGAACATATACGGGTAGTTGTAGAACGAGACCCTGCTGCTGTAATAATGCGGCTTCATGGCCCACATATAGGGGTGCAGCGCGTATTCGTCCAGGCCATCGCCATAGGTCTCGCGCTGAGCCTCCAGCATCAGGTTGTTGAGTTCGTCGATGGATAGCTCGCGTTGCCTGCGTCGTTCAAAGAGGCGCTGCTCGAAGAGGAACCGGCTGGTGATATCTACGACAATCTGGCAGGAACCTTGCAGCGAGGCTTCCAGGATAGCGATTTGCTCCTGGCGCCCGGCCTTCTGCAAGACCGCGTTACGGATGATCGTCTCACAGAAGATACTGGCGGTTTCTGCCAGTGCCATGGGAGTCGAACGCTGCAGCATGGTATGCTTTGCCAGGTTCAGGTTGTGATAGCCATGCCCCAGCTCATGCGCCAGCGTACTGACGCCATCAAACGATGCTTTGTAGTTTGCAAATACACGCGACTCGTCCTTGCGCAAAGGCGTACAATACGCGCCATCCTGCTTCCCTTCACGCGGTTCGGCATCGATCCACTGTTCGCGGAAAGCTCGCGCTGCGAATCCGGATAATCTCGAGGAGAACGTGCCAAACTGCTCAACGATGAAAGCGGCGCCCTCTTCATATTCCCACGTCTTCTCTTCCGCGCTTACAGGCGCGAACAGGTCGTACCAGGCAAGACGCGGCAGGCCGAGCACACGTGCTTTGGTATGCAGGTAGCGCCGGAAGTCAGGAAAGGACTCGCGGGCAGCCGTGAGCATGGCGTCGAGCGTCTGGCGATCGATGTTGTTGTCCAGCAGGGATGCTTCAAGCGGAGATTCCCAACCACGCCGCCTGGTCAACACGTTGACCTCTCCCTTAATGCTGTTGAGAGCGGCCGCAATTGGAAGCGCCACACGTTTCCAGCCTTCAAGCTCGGCCTCGTAAGCCCGGCGGCGCAGGTCGCGGTCGGCTTCACAGGCCAGGTTGCGCACCATGCTCATGGGTAGTTCCTGGACCTTGCCATCGAGTTCCAGCGCCACCGTCAATTGTGAAGTTTGATCGCCATGCAGCTTTTCCCAGGCGGTCCCGCTGCTCAAATCCAGTTCGGAAGCTAAATTCTCTTCGGGAGGCGTCATCAAGTGCGCAGCTCGTACCCTGGCTTTCCTGAGCATAAAGGCATGCTCACGCGCAACGCTCGAGCGCTCTATGAGAGCTTCTACGTCTAATGAACCAATCCAGGCGGTGAAGCGAGCGTTTAGCTGTGAGAGAATCACGCCGGACTGCTGAAGCTCGCTCAATTTGGCCTGGGCGAGGGTATCGTGCGAATTGGTGGTGACAAAGCACATGATGTACACGCTTAACGTAGTCATGGCTTCGAGAACCGCATTGTAGCGCTGAATGATCGTTTCCAATGCCTGTAGCGTATTACCATTTAGAGAGGGCGGAGAAGCCGGCTTCATGATTTGATGGGTATCGAAGAGTGTAGCGAGGTCGCTGATGTCGTGAACAACGCGAGAAAAGCCCTCTTCAAATTCTTTCGAGTTCATGCCAGGGTAGACGACGCTCATGTCCCAGCGTGGCGGTGTTTTGACAGTACGCATAATTTACGTTCTTTCTAATGTTTGTTTGTGGGTGTAGGGGTTGGGTCTCACCAGCGGGGGCGATGCAAGCATCCCCGCCCGCTCCACACCTCTCCCGCCCCTACGAATTAATTTGCCGGGGCGCGGCAGATGAACTCGACCTCGTTGCCGTCCGGGTCATCGACGTACATGGTACGGCTGGGGAGAACGGGATGCTTGCCGCCGCGCGGTTGGTAACCGGCAGCCACTAAAGCGGCATGCTGGGCGTCGAATGCTTCTTCGGGCAGTTCCAGCGCCATATGATGCAATTGGTAGCCGGAAGCTCGCGCTTTCACCTCGTCCGTTTTGGGCACGAGTACAATCATCTGTGGGATACCTGCATTGCCTTCTCCTACTTTGAGGAAGACGTTGGGCAGTGTAGGCGGCGAAATAACCTCCAGGCCGATGAGGTCGCGGTAAAAGTGGAGCGCCCGCTCCTTATCAGCCGTCCATAGGACGATTTCGGAGATACCAACGACATTTTTCATAAGCGTACACCATCCTCTATGTATCTAGAAGCACGATGAAACGTGCCCAGGGGGATTCTAACCTGCGTTTATCCGGATTTATGCTCTCTCATATCTTAAAACGTAGTATCGCACACTGCTGCTGTAGATGACAACTGACCCACTACCTGGTAGGTCATCTGTCTATATACGCAGGACGGTTGATTGTGTGATGAATTTTAACAAGCAAAACCGGTCATCATGCTCACCGGTGGGTTGAATCAAGGGAAGCCGAACGCGAGAGCCCTGTCATCCTGAGAGCAGCGAAGGATCAGCGGAGCGAAAGGCCTGTGGGGATGGGCGCACAGGGCGGGGGCAAGCCCCGCCCCTACCATAGACGGGATTGAAGGCCATGCAAATGTTAGCGGCCTGCTACCGGTATCTTTGCGACAACCGGGACGATTTCGGTGGCCAGGAGGTCGAAAGGTTCCAGGTCGTGGACGTTGCGCAGGCTGAAGATGGCCTGGTCGATGCCCATAGCGGCCAGTGCTGCAAATTGCTCAATGGCCTGGGCCGGGGTTGTGGTTCCGTCGCGACCATCGCGAGTCAGGGAGAAGCTGTCGAGCGTGGTTTTCTCGATCTGCTCGTACGGGCGGCCCACCGACTGGCAGTGATCGCGCAGGGTATCCAGCTTATGCTGCACCTGGTCCTTGCCCATACGGGCGAAGAGGTTGCAGGCATCAGCGTACTGGGCAACCAGGCGCAGCGTCTTGCGCTCGCCGCCCCCGCCGATAAGAATCGGGGGATGAGGCTTCTGGACGGTCTGCGGTGAATTAAGCGGACGGGCGAGCTGGTAGTGCTTGCCCTCGTAGGGTTTCTCGTCGCCCGACCACATCTGTAGAGCGATCTGAAGCGTTTCTTCAAGGCGCTCGAAACGCTCGGCCAGCGGTGGGAATGGGACGCCTAAGCCGCGATGCTCCTCTTCATTCCAGGCTGCGCCGATGCCGAGGTAGGCGCGGCCATGTGAGAGGACATCGAGGGTAGTAGCCGTTTTGACCAGGATACCGGGATGACGATAGGTGACGCCGGTAACCATCGTACCGAGCTTGATGCGGTTGGTGCGGCCAGCGGCGAAGGCGAGGGCGCTCCAGCCCTCGAGCATCTCGTTTTCGGATGGGCCTACGCCTCTTATCTGGAAGAAGTGATCCATGACCCACATGCTGTAGAGACCGGCGCGCTCGGCGCGTTCTGCTATCAGCCCGAAGGTGTCACCAAGATTGGCCTGGCCGCCGGGCCAGGTGAAGTTGGGGACTTGTAAACCAAGTCGCATAACGTTTGTTTCTCCCTGTTTTGATGTTTTTGTGTGGAACCCTTGCAGTAAACTTACTCTTGCATAGTCATTATACAAATGAAAGTGCTAAAGAGACAAGGGAAGGAACTGAAGGCGGGCCAGGAAAAAACAGATGGACAGATGGCAAAAGTGTTGGCAATATATGTTATACTAACGGTGAGACGTCAGATGTTGTTGTATCGCTTGTGTGGGATGATCTTGTTTCCACCGACAGCAATATGTTTGTAGACGTCGAGTGGGAGCAATCCAAGTGAGACTTTATGTAGGTAGCCTGTCCTATCAGACGACGGAGCAAGATCTAGCTGATCTTTTCGGGCAAGTCGGGCAGGTTCTTTCGGCCACTGTGATTACTGATCGAGAAACAGGTCGCAGCAAAGGCTTTGGCTTTGTAGAGATGAGTAATGACGAGGAAGCACGGAGGGCGATTGAGGAGTTAAACGGTACCATGCTGGGGACTCGTACAATCATCGTGAATGAAGCGCGTGAGCGCCGTGAGCAAGGGTATGGCGGTGGCCGTTCTGGTGGTGGTGGCGGTGGTGGTAGGGACCGGCGACCAAGAGGTGGTGATAGGGATGGTTACCGGGACAGGCGGTACTAGGTAAGACAGTCTCGATGCCCGGTGGCGAAGAGACGATTTGAGCCGTAGTAATGAAAAGAGAAAGCCCGCGAACTTGCGGGCTTTCTCTTTTCATTCTTGCACAGTTAAAGCACGGGAATTATATACAGAGTATCCGCTTGACGCGACCTGTAGCAGGATGTATGCTCACTTAAAAGCAAGGAGCAAGTGAGTGATGGATCAGCACGTCGAGCGCATTCTGAGGCAGATACCAGGGTGGAGCATCAGCGATGCCGTAATAAGCCCGCTGGTTGGCGGCATAACCAACCAGAATTACCGCGTAGATATTGGTGGGGAAAGCTTTGTGCTGCGTATCGGGGGCAAAGGTACACACCTGCTCGGCATCGACCGGGAGCGCGAAAGCATCTGCACGACCATTGCTGCCCAGGTGGGCGTCGGAGCCGAAGTTTTGCACTTTCTTGCAGCCGAAGATGCGCTCATCACGCGCTTCATCGTTGGCGCTGGCATCTCGCCGGAGACTGCCGCCCAGCCAGAAACGTTGCGCCGCATCGTCGATTCCATGCGCCGCTACCATGCCGGCCCGGCATTTCCAGGCACCTTTTCTCCTTTCGAGACCGTGCGCAACTACCACAAACTGGCGCTCGCATACGGTGTCACCTTTCCCGGCACGCTTCCCCGCGTTTTTGCACTGATGGCACAAATCGAAGAGGCGCTTGCGGCAAGAGCGCTAGATCAAACCAAATCCTGCCATAATGACCTGCTGGCCAGCAACTTCATCGATGACGGTCGCACCATCTGGATTCTCGATTGGGAGTATGCCGGCATGGGCGACATCTTCTTCGACCTGGGCAACTTTGCCGTCAACCAGTCCCTGAACAATGAGCAATGCGCGCTGCTTCTACATTACTACTTTGGCGAGGTGCGACCTGCTGACCTGGCACACCTCCACCTGATGCGCCTGGGCTCCGATTTACGCGAGTCGTTCTGGGGCTTCTTACAGCTTGGTATTTCGGAACTCGATTTTGATTATAGAGAATATGCTCATCACCATTTCAACCGCTTTTTGCACAATGTCGATACATCCCCTTTCGAGCAGTGGCTAAGAGATGTGAAGATGTAGGAGACCAATTCATGCACGATCAAGTCAGAGTCGTTATTATCGGCAGCGGCATCGCCGGTTCCAGTATCGCCTACCACCTGACCGGACGCGGGTGGCGCGACATTGTTGTCCTCGAGCAAGGCTCTTTTTTCGGCGGCACAACATCGCATGCTCCCGGCCTCGTTGGTCAACTGCGCTCATCCATCAGCCTGACGAAGATGCTGGTCTACAGCATCTCGCTCTACAAACAGCTCGAGGTAGACGGCAATCCTGGTTACTTTGAGGTGGGCAGCCTGCGGCTGGCTTCATCGAAAGAACGCATGGAAGAACTGCAACGGCAGGTAGGCTTCTCCAAAAGTGTTGGCCTGGAAGCAGAGCTGATCAGCGCAAGTGAAGCGAAACGCATGTTTCCGCTGTTGAGCCTGCAGGGGGTCGAAGGGGCCTTATACCTGCCCACCGATGGCTCCGGGAAAGCACCCGTCCTGGCACAGGCGATGGCAAACATCGCCCAGCAGCGCGGCGCAACCTTCTATGCCCATACGCGCGTCACCGGCATCGAGGTGGTGAATGGACGCGTACAGGCCGTTAACACCACGCAGGGCCGCATTCGCACAGAAATTCTGGTCGTTGCCGCCGGCATCTGGTCTCCGCGCATCGGGCGCATGGCCGGTATCTCCATCCCACTTATTCCCATGCAGCACCAATACGCCGTGACCGGCCCGCTGCCGGAACTGACCGGCGGGGTAAGCGTGCCCAATGTGCGCGATCCCGACAACCTGGTCTATTTCCGGCAGGATGGCGAGTCCCTGGTACTGGGTGGATACGAACGCGACCCCGCCGCCTTTGACGTGAACGCCATCCCCGATAACTCCAATCCGACGGTGCTGAGCTTCGACCCGCAGCGCTTCGCAAGTTTAATGCAGGGTTGTATCGAGCGCGTTCCCACCCTGGAGAATGCCGGGCCGGTCAGGCGTGTCAACGGGCTGGAGTCATTTACGCCCGACGGAGAGTTTATCCTGGGTGAATCGCCCGAAGTAAAGGGGCTCTGGGCTGCCTGCGGCTTCTGCGCTCATGGTGTTTCCGGCGCCGGTGGCGTAGGCAAGATGATAGCAGAGTGGATTATAGACGGCGAGCCAGGTCTTGATCTCTGGCACATGGACATCCGGCGTTTCGGCGCATATACAGCCAGCCGCCGCTATATCGCCACTCGTGTCAACGAGATCTACAGCACCTACTACGATATTAGCTACCCGGCCCTCGAACGCAGCAGCGCGCGTAAACTGCGCCTCAGCCCCGTCTATAACCGGCTTGAAGAGTTGGGATCAGTCTTCGGCGAGAAAGCGGGCTGGGAACGCCCCAACTGGTTTGCCTCGAACGAACCCCTGGCTGAGGGGCAGGGCTGGCCCGTGCCTTACGGCTGGGCCAGTCGCTACTGGTCGCCCGCTATCGGCGCCGAGCACCAGGCGACGCGCGAGCGTGTAGCCATGTTCGACGAAACTTCTTTCAGCAAGATAGAGGTATTCGGCCCCGGCTCGCTGGCCTTCTTACAGCGCATCACGGATAACCAGATGGATCAACCCATTGGAGCCGTCACCTACACGCAAATGCCCAACGAGCACGGTGGCATCGAGTGCGACCTGACCGTCACACGCCTGGCCGCCGACCGTTTCCAGATCATCACCGGCACGGCTTTCGGCAATCACGACCTCTCGTGGATTCGCAGCCAGATGCCCAACGATAGCTCGGTATACGTCAACGACATTACTTCCAGCCGCTGCTGCATAGGCGTGTGGGGACCACGAGCACGCGAGCTGATGCAGCAGGTGAGCGAGAACGACTTCTCCAACGAGGCTTTCCCCTATCTAACGGCACAAAATGTGACGATCGGCAATATTCCGGTTCTGGCGCTGCGCGTGACCTACGTGGGCGAACTGGGCTGGGAGATCTACGCACCGGTGGAGTACGGCCTCAAACTATGGGATACGCTCTGGGAGGCCGGACAACCGCTCGGTATGCTCGCCGCGGGGTATCGCGCTATCGAGTCCCTGCGCTTAGAGAAGGGCTATCGCTATTGGAGCGCCGATATCCATTCCGAGTACAACCCGTACGAGGCGGGCCTGGGCTTCGCAGTCAAACTGCAGAAAGGCGATTTCAACGGGCGGGCAGCGCTTGAGCGTATCAAGGCCCAGGGGGTAACGCGCAAGCTGAGCTGCCTGGTGCTCGATGATCCAGCCGCCGTCGCCCTGGGTGGCGAACCTTTTCTTGACGGCGCGCGCGTCCTGGGCTACGTGACCAGCGGGGGATATGGATACACCGTGAGGCAAAGCATCGCATACGGGTACTTGCCCGTGGAATACGTTGTACCTGGGATGCGAGTCGAGGTACAGTTATTCGGGGTGCGGTACGGGGCAACGGTGATGAAAGAGCCGTTGTACGATCCAAGGAACGAGAAGATCAAGGCGTAATTCCGCAAGAAGAAAATTTGGAAGCTCCTCGGATGAGGAGCTTCCAAAAGCATTTCACTTCGACGGCAGCGATTGGTAGGCATTCTGGATCGCACAAGGGTTCCCTGAGACAGGTTGCCCCTTATCCAGCATGGGCCATTGATAGGCGCTCAACACGTCCATCTTGCTCTTGTTGATTGTCGTCCAGTCGTCGTTGAGGATGCCGCCGGTATCCCCCGAGTTTGGATTCCACGCCCAGTAGGTATAGCTAATGTTGTTCGCTTTCAGGAAGGACACCAGGGTACGCTGCCACACACCCTCGGTGTCCTGACCCATCGAGGGCCCTCCGAACTCACCTACGAGCACCGGGGCAGTCCCATCCTTTTGCAGATAACCCCAATGCTTCTCCCAGATGGCAGGCAGGGTGTGCGCGAGGTCCGCCGGGTTGGGGGCCTGGAACCACGACTGGTTGTAGACACTCGGGCCGTAGTCATGGGCAGAATACACGAGTTTGTCCGGTTTCGACAGGCGCACAGGGTACTGCGCTGCTCCTTCGAGGTTGCCGCCCCACCAGTAGGAGTCGTTTTGGTACTGATCGACGCCCTCGACGATAATCAGCCACTGCGGGTTGGCGGCCAGGATCGCGTTGCCGGCCTGCTCGGCAGCCAGGCGCCAATCGGTGCTTGGGTTGCCATCGCCCCAGGTGGCCGGGCTGTGCGGCTCGTTGGCCAGGTCGGCTCCGATGACGGTATCATTCCCGCGGTAGTGCTGGGCCAACATGACCCAATCACTGATCCAGCGCGCCTGGGACATGTGGTCGGTGTACCACAATGGAGGCCGCTGGTCGGCGGTAGGATCATGCCGGTCGAGGAAAACTTTCAAGCCAACGTTACGGGCACCCTGGATAATGCGATCCATGAGTGCCAGCCCCTGGAGTCCTTTGAGGTCAGGGTTCAGCTGGTAGTTGATACTCTGCGTTACGCTGGCAGGGTCGAAGAGTTGATTGGTGTAGGGCAGGCGAATGGTGTTGAAGCCTTCCTGTGCGATCTGCTTCAGCATGTCTTGCCAGTTGCGCGCCCACAGCCCATGCGGGGCAAAGGTACCGGTCTCAAACCCAAACCAGTTGACGCCTGTGAGCGTCACCTGGCACCCCGACGACGCATCCACCAGCTCACCATGAGAGGTACTAAGGAAACCTACTTGATGACCGGCTTGGCATTGCGCGGGGGCTTTCCCCGCAGCAGGAATAGAGACTTTCGCAGAAACATGCATAGTAATAAGTGTATAGGCAGTCAGGACCACCATTCCCAAATTAAAGAGAGGCATTATGCTCCTCCCCCGAGAACCTGCTATGCAGGAACGTTTCATATTGCTCTTCCTTTCCATGTGATCGAGAAATAGTAGAGGCTCCCATGTACTCCGAAGCCGCCGGCTGGATTCGACCGTCATGGGCTGACGATCGGATTATCGCCTTGCTCTTCTCAGCAAGCCATGTCTCTGTTTCACTAGCGATAAAGCTCTACACTTACAAAGGCGCAAACACTCGCCCTGAGTGTGCTTAGTAAAGCGTTTGATGCTTCTCGTTTGCAGGAAATTCTTTATTCCCCGGGAAAGCTGATCAAGGGTGAAGGCAAAAGTGTCGCCCTTCGCGTTGAAAGCTTTGCCGTATCGCAGATCATTGGTATCGATGAGATAGTAATCTCGGGTTAGAGTTAGAAAGGATTAGATCCCGCAGCAAAGGCGCCGGGGGAATCTTGTGGAACAGAAAACAGTGCATGCTTGTTACAATTATAAACATTTTACCTCTAGCTTGCCTCGAAAGCGTCTTATGATCTCAAGGCGAGCATCTCATGGCTGTGAGTACCCACCCGTGTAACCTTCCTACGTATTAATCAACAGTTGATCAACAGCAAGCCAGTGCTCTGGGGGAGCTCCACAGATTATTATATGCACCCGTTGTTCACCGAGCACACGGGTCTAGACCCGTGTTCCTCTGGATGGACTCAAGCACGATCAGGAGAAGATCATGCAACACAACGCGCAACAGGCGCAGAAAGAAGGGAAGACAAGATCATGGAACACACTGCACAACCATCGAAACATGCGACCAGCCGCCGTTCCTTTTTGCGTAAGGGATTGGTGGCAGGAGGAGCAGGAACCATCGGCGCCGGACTGTTGGCAGGTGGGGTAGCGTTACCAGCCTTCGCCGAAAAAGCAAGTGGCGGTCTTACAACGGGAGACGCGGCCATTCTCAGGTTCCTGTCTGCGGCCGAAATCCTCGAAACCGACCTGTGGGTCCAGTACAACGAACTGGGAGGCATCCAGGACAGCGAAGAACCAGGCGGGAGCGGGAGTCCAGGCTACATCGCTGCCCTGGAAGTACTGGATGGGGACATGCCCCAGTATATCCACGACAATACCGACGATGAGTTCAGCCATTTCACGTTCATCAATGCCTACCTGGTTTCCAGGGGCGCCGAGCCCGTCAATCTGGATAAGTTTCGCACGTTGAAGGGCAGTCAAGCGACAGGTGCACGGAAGAACAAGCGACGGCTCACCAATCTCATGCAACTCACCGTGGACACCAGTTGGTGGACGCGCTACCGCAGCAGCACGCAGAACCCCGATTTCGGGGATACGTTCGCTCAAGCCGTCCCGGGTTTGCTGAAAGGGCAGTTTCCGGCCATTCCCAGAGACGATGGGGACCTGAAGGGGTTTATACCGGGGACTAACCCAACCATCCCTGATCACCTCCAGGCGATTGCCAACACGGCGGGCTTCCATTTTGGGTTTATCGAGCAGGGGGGCACCAGCCTCTACCCCTCGCTGGCTCAGCGGGTCAGCGATCCGGAAGTGCTGCGCATCTTGCTCAGTATCGGCCCAAGCGAGACCATGCACTTTCAGACCTGGCACGACAAGGCAGGCAACGCGCCTGCTGTGACCGACCCCACCAATGGGTTGATGTTTCCGAACCTCGTCGCTCCTGCCCCGGAGGCCGTCCAGAGCAACCTGATCATGCCCGAGCCCACCATTTTCCTCCGCCGCACGTTCCCGCCCGTCTCGATCATTCGCCCGACCGAGACAAAGGGGGCTGCCATGGGCGCGGTCAAGGCCTTGACCGACGATGGGCTGTTCATCGGCCAATCGGCGGAGTTCTTTACCGTCCTACAGCAGCTGGCAGAGGCAGCAGATGCGGCCCGGCGCGGGTAATACCGCGACGAGCGATGCTGCCGTTGGCGCACGGCCGACGGCTGCTGCTGGAGCAGACCAAGGATGAGGTCTTACCAGGCGGGGCCGAGGTTCGTGGTGACATTCCACGTCGCCACGGCCCCGCCACCGGCCGGCCACTCTAAGTTTAATGACTATGCTCTTGCAAACAATGCACGAGAGCTACCTCCAGGAACTTTGAGCGTTTTGCCGCTCTATCATGATCATGCCCCTGCAAACCTCTCATCAGAGATATGCTTGCTGTAAAGGTGATGCTCGCGTGTGCAGATGGAAGCTTGCTCAAGCGAGCTCATACCTCATGAAGACATTCTACCATCTCTTGAGAGTACTTACTTGGATGTAAGTACTGTACAGGGGAAAGCATTGCTGATATGCTCTTCTTAAGAGCGCGAGAGCTGTGGCCTCTAATGTCAACCTATGACTACCGGCTGTATTGGCTTGTGGAGTCAGCCCGTGTCACCCTGAGCCCTTCGCTTCGCTCAGGATGACAGAGCTGGACCTTACTGCTGGTGAGGAACTGTCAAGTGCATTTGAACCTTGCCTTAGCATCGTGTAACGCGGCGAAGCATCAAGGAAAGAAACATGGCGCGAGATTTCAAGAACCTGAAGTTCGGAGTGAACATCCATACAGGAATACGACCTGGCGTGGATCCTCTTGCATAGGCTGCCCAGTACCTATTATTCCCTCAGAAGAAGGGAGGAGCATGCATATGACATCCCTTTGGCCGAGGCACAAGCGCCTCTGGTGATAGCACCCTTCATCCTCGAGAAGCGAACCCGCCACGAAGCATCCAAACTGACATTCAAATGGACGCACTTACCCCCATTGACAAACATGCTTCGTCATGGTATCATAGTGAATGAACAGATATTCAATTTAGCGAACAATCATTCATATACTTAAATTGGCTCGAGCTGAGGAAGCGAGGATGACCAATGTATGACCTCCATCGACAGGTGATCGTAAAGCGATTGCAACAGGTGCTCATCACCTTTTTCGTGCTGGCTGCTCTTTTTCTCGTGGTGGTGTATGTCGCTGATCCATCCATATACACAAAAACACTCTTGCTTGAGCCGTCTCCGGCGGATCGGTACCCCTTACCGGTGATGCTGTTTCTTCTTGGCATCCTGGTGTTTATCGCCTTCGTGATTCTTGGCGTCGTGCGCCATTGGCGCTGGCTGTTCTGGGTACTTCTCGTTGCCTTTGGCTTTATGGTCCTTGAAGTTCCTGCGACTATCTTACAGCTTATTGGTGTTGTTCCCAGTCTTTTCCCAGTCTGGTACAGCTTTTGCCGGATGGGCGTTTCCGTGATTGCGGTCATCATTGCTGTGTGGATGATACAGATCTACCGGCAGTATGGAGTGTGGGCAATGGGGAAGAAAAAGAAAGGGGATCTAGACAGGGCTGACCATGGTGTGCGCATTGCTTCGGAGAGAAGGAGCACAGGAAATTGACAGACGCCCGTGATCCAATTCAGGAACTGCTGATCACAGCCCGGCGCAACCAGATTCTCGATGCCGCCACCACTGTCTTTGCCGAAAAAGGGTTTCATCGCGCCACGATCAAAGATGTTGCTCGCGCGGCGGGCATTGCCGATGGGACAATCTATACCTACTTCTCAAGCAAAACTGAGGTGTTGCTTGGCATCCTCAATCGCTTGAACGAATCTACTGAACGCGAGATGCAGTTTGCGCTGGGCAGCGAGCAGGATGTTCGCGCCTTCTTCAAAGCCTACGTGCGCCAGCGTATCTCTCTGATCTGGCCTAACGCCGAAGTTTTCCGGGCGGTACTGCCGGAGATGCTGGTCAATGTGGAATTGCGCGACCTGTATTACCAGCAGGTGCTTGTGCCTACATTCAGGGTCGCTGAGCACTACTTCCTGGCGCAGATGGAAGCGGGGCAGTTGCGCAAGGTCGATGTGCCCCTGGCAGTACGTGCCATCGCCGGAACCGTCCTTGGCCTGCTTATGACCCAGTTGCTCGGTGACGAGTTGATTGCCGCGCGCTGGGAGGAGCTGCCAGAAGTGCTCACAACGCTGATGTTCGATGGCTTGAAACCCGCTGAGGACGCATAATCGTTCAGCGGGCAGGTTTATATCCCCAGGCCTGTGTGACGATAAAAGCCAACTTGAAGTTTGAAGCAGCTCAGGCTGTTCCCAATCGCCAGGAATCCTGGTAAGCCCGCTGGTGCTCATCGAGGGTGTCCAGGCGCACACCCAGCGCCTGGAGTTTGAGGCTGGCGACCTGTTCATCGATTTCAGGCGGAACATCATAGACACCAGAAGGTAATTGCTGACCATCCTGCAACAGGTAGCGCGCGGAAAGCGCCTGGTCGGCAAAGCTCAGATCCATCACGGAAGCCGGGCTTGCCTCGGCAGCAACCTGGCCAACCAGGCGTCCCTGCGCAAGCAGGTAGAGCGTTTTCCCGTTCGGTAGGCGAAACCCGCTCATATGCTCGCGTATTTCCGTCTCATTAATGGCAAGATCGCGCAAGGAGGCAATGTCTACTTCGACATCGAAATGTCCAGAGTTTGCCAGGATGGCACCATCCTTCATCGCCAGGAAATGCTCAGCGCGAATCACCCCAGCCATACCGGTGGCAGTTACGAAGATATCGCCAAGCGGCGCAGCTTCTGCCATCGGCAACACCTGTAACCCGTCCATAACCGCTTCTAGCGCCTTGACGGCATTCACCTCGCACACAATCACACGCGCACCCATACCACGAGCGCGCATTGCGATGCCTCGCCCGCACCAGCCGTAGCCCGCGACAACGAAGACCGCCCCGGCCAGGAAGGCATTCGTTGCTCGCAAAATGCCATCAATCGTGTTCTGACCGGTGCCGTAACGGTTGTCGAAGAAGTGCTTGGTGGGAGTATCGTTGACCGCGATCACTGGAAAACGCAGCAGCCCGTCCCTGGCTAGAGCACGAGCGCGCACCACTCCGGTTGTTGTCTCCTCAATTCCAGCGACGACGCTCTTACCGGCAGCGCCGCTGTGCAGGGCGACAATCAGGTCGGCGCCATCATCCATTACCAGGTGCGGATCGATAGCCAGTGTCTGCTCGATGTGTCGCTGGTAAGTAGGGAGGTCCTCAGCGTATCGAGCATAGACGGAGATGCCATCGGCGACAAGCGCAGCGCACACCTCGTCTTTGGTCGAGAGGGGATTTGAAGCGCAGAGGGCGATTTCCGCGCCCCCGGCTCGCAGCGCATGGAGCAAGACAGCCGTTTCAGTTGTGATATGCAGCGAGGCAGCGATGCGTCGATTCTGCAAAGGACGCTGGTTGGCGAATTCCGCCTGAATCTGGCGCAGAACGGGCATATTTCGCGCCGCCCAGGCGATGCGCTGTCGTCCGCGCTCGGCAAAGGACAGGTCTCGAATATCATAGTTCATTAGCGCACTCCCTTTCGTTGTTGTTCCAATCATCAGGCAACACGATTATCGATGTTAAGACTCCAGAGACGGCGTTGTTTGCGGTCCTCCCAGGCGACCCAGTCAAGCCGGTCGCTCTGCGGAGCGGTCGCGGGCGAGCTGACAGGAGCCGTATTATATGGCAGCCGGACAAAGTAACTGCTGAGCGCAGTGACAAGCGCCCGGTTCTCGCTCACAACGCATTGACAGCGATCGGCAGGCATGAGTGTACCGGCCAGTATCTCGCGCTCATCAACCAGGAGCAGGATCATATCCGCTTCAGTATGGTCCTGGACAACAGTTGATGCTCGCAAGATACGGCAGCCCTTCTCTCGTGCAAGCACCAGGTCATCAGCCAGTTCGGCAGCATATGCAGGCGACAGGTAGAGACTGACTGTCCGTTGCGCGCCCCTCACCATCGCGCGCGCCCTGGCTAAGACATGCTGCTGGCCTCGCAGCACCCAGAACTCGTCTTCGCTACGCGAGCCGGTGAGAGCTGCCAGGGAGACGGCAAGCGTATCCAGCGTCTTCGTCATGGCTTGTCGCACCTGCCCAAGAAAGCGCCCGGGGTCCTCTGCGCTATAGCGCGGGGGATCTCCCGGCTGGACGAGCGCCAGGCCCTTCTGGGTCAATCGCTCAAGGATTTCATAACTCCGCGAGAGTGGAACCTGGGAACGTTTACCCAGCTCATAGCCGGTAAGTGGCCCTTCGGCCAGCAGTGTGTAATAAGCCTCAGCCTCGTACTTATTCAGCCCAACCTGCTGTAGCTGCTCGACTGCTGTCATCATCGCTCCTTTATAGTAACCACTATAGTGGTTACTATAATAACACGTTACTGTACTATTGTCAAGCTTATGCTCACACCAATCAACTCGTCAACTATGTGGGCTGTATCGCTTTTAACATGCTTTTCGGGTAAAAATCATCTCGTGTTAACAAATGTAAGATATACTGAAAGAAATTTCCTCACCCCCCGCACCGGTGAGCAAGCATATTATTTGAAAGGCAGTAAATCTATGCAAGTCATTCGCTGGCAGAAGGCAACGTCGCCTCAAGAACAGGAATTATGCAAGCGCATGCAACAGCAGGGACTATCCCCTTACACCTGGTCGAATGGTCCAGGCGACACCTACGCCGTGCATAGCCACAGCTATGAAAAAGTGCTTTATTGCGTGCGCGGCTCCATTCGCTTCGTGCTTCCGGACCATCCCGAAGCATCTAGAAATATCGATCTCACCCCGGGTGATTGCATGATCCTGCCCACCGGCACCCGCCATAGTGCGCTGGTCGGGCCACACGGGGTAACCTGCCTGGAAGCTACGCGTTGATGCTCACGGCTCGCCCGGGTTATGATATACTGGAGATGGCTTGATTGAGCCACACAGATGTTGTAGCAGTGAAAGAAGGAGAGCGCGCAGCATGGGACGACTTGAAGGACGTGTTGCCTTCGTCACAGGAGCCGGTAGAGGTATTGGAGCAGCAACAGCGCTGCGCATGGCTGAAGAGGGCGCTCGTGTCGCCCTCGCCGATGTCGATGCCGAGGGATGCCAGCAAGTAGCAGCCGAGTTGAGCCGGCTTGGCTCAGAAGGGCTTGTGCTTCATTGCGACGTCGCGGATAGCGCGATGGTACAGGATGCAGTGGATAGGGCTGCCGGCTATTTCGGACAGCTGGATATCCTGGTCAACAACGCAGGCGTGCTGCGCGATAACCTGCTCTTCAAAATGTCGGAAGACGACTGGGAAACCGTCATGAACGTGCACCTGAAGGGCGCGTTCCTTTGCAGCCGCGCCGCGCAAAAGTACATGGTGCAGCAGAGGTACGGGCGGATTGTCTCGCTCTCCTCGACCGCGGCCCTTGGCAATCGCGGCCAGGCCAACTACTCTACAGCAAAGGCTGGCCTGCAAGGTTTGACACGTACACTCGCCATCGAACTTGGGCCATTCGGTATTACCGTCAACGCTATAGGCCCTGGTTTTATCGATACCGAAATGACACGCTCCACCGCACGCCGCCGGGGACTCGACCCCGACGTCGTCATAGCAGAGGCCTCTAAAAACATACCGGTGCGCCGTGTCGGGCAGCCGCGTGATGTCGCCAACGTCATCTGCTTCCTCAGCTCAGAGGAAGCCGGCTTTGTCAGCGGCCAGGTAATTTACGTAGCGGGTGGACCACGCAGCTAATTGGAAGCTAATTGCAGGCACTATTAAAGAGGAAAGTCATGCAGCAACCCCGGCAGGCGATCATCGTCCTTGATTTTGGATCGCAATACAGCCGGCTAATCACCCGCCGTGTGCGAGAATGCCTTGTCTACAGTGAACTTGTGCCCGCGACCACTACGCTGGCACAACTGCGACAGCATCCACACCTCGACATCAAGGGCTTTATTCTCTCGGGTGGGCCGGCCAGTGTCTACGACGACCAGGCTCCGGTATGTGATCCTGCTATCCTTCACAGCGGCATACCCGTGCTGGGTATCTGCTACGGCATGCAGCTCCTCGCCCAGCAACTGGGAGGGCACGTCGCTCCTGCCAGCGGGCGGCGCGAGTATGGCCCCGCCACACTCGAAACACTGGCCGGTGCCGCCGCTGATCCGCGCTTCTTCAGTATTTTTGAAGGGATTGGCGCTACACCCGCGCAGACCAACCCCCTGGACGAACCACGTTCTGTCACCCCTTTACGCATACCCGTATGGATGAGTCACGGTGATAGCGTAGACATACTTCCAGGTGGTTTCAAGGCGCTGGCTCGCACTGAAAGTAACGCCGTCACCGCCATGGCTAACGCACAGGGAATGGTGGGGCTGCAATTTCATCCCGAAGTCACACATACCCCGCAGGGGAAAGATATTATTCGCAACTTCCTCTACCGCATCTGTGGCTGCGAACCTACCTGGACTACCGGTTCCGTGATAGAGGAAGCGGTCGCGCAGATCCGCCAGCGTGCCGGCAAGGACCGTGTTATCTGTGGACTCTCCGGCGGCGTAGATTCGGCAGTGGCGGCGTTGCTCGTGCATCGCGCCGTAGGTGATCAGCTTACCTGCGTCTTCGTCGATACCGGCTGCCTGCGGGCCGGTGAACGCGAGCAGGTCGTCGATACCTTCAGCCGTCACCTGCACATTCCACTTGTCGTGGTCGATGCGCGCCAGCGTTTCCTGGCACGCCTCGCGGGTGTGATCGACCCCGAGCAGAAACGCAAGATCATCGGCGAGGAGTTTATTCGTGTCTTCGAGGAGCAGGCTGCACGCCTGGAAGAGCAGGGAGGCCCGATCGCATTCCTGGCGCAGGGAACGCTTTATCCCGACGTAATCGAGAGTACCAGCCATGATACGGCGGCTACCGCCACGCGCATCAAAACACACCACAACGTCGGCGGCTTGCCCGAAGAGATGACGTTGAAACTGGTTGAACCACTGCGCATGCTCTTCAAGGACGAGGTGCGCGAGATAGGATTGGCCCTGGGTTTACCTGAAGAGTGGGTGTGGCGCCATCCGTTCCCCGGCCCCGGACTGGCGATTCGCGTGATCGGAGCGGTCGATGAAGAGCGCCTGGAGACTTTGCGTGCCGCCGATACCATTGTTATAGAGGAGATTCAACGCGCAGGAATCTACCGCGAATTAGGCCAGGCCTTTGCCGTTCTGACCCCGCTGCAGAGTGTCGGGGTCATGGGTGATGGACGCACCTACGCCAACGTGGTCGCAGTGCGGGCAGTGACAACAGGCGACTTCATGACGGCTGACTGGGCGCGGCTCTCCCCTGAACTGCTGGCGCGTATCTCCCACCGTATTGTGAATGAGGTGCCCGGTGTCAATCGCGTCGTGTACGACATCACCTCGAAGCCTCCTGCAACGATTGAGTGGGAATAGCGCAGGCGAGCTTTAATCCAGCTTCCGTCCAGCAATATGTTCGATACCAGTAGTATGCTTGAGCGCACGATACTGCACCACTCTGACATTTGTCCCTGTTAAGCCCATCATTACAGCGGAGTCACGAATCGAAAGATTGAGCAGAAATCGGCAGGTCAAGACCTCCCGGTAACGCTCTGGTAGCTCCTGGAGGATCTCCCGTACATGTTCCGCCGCTATCCTGCTCATCATTGAAGATTCATCTGAAATGTAAGCCAGAACCAAAGAAATGGGACATTTGACACGTTTCCCATGATTGTGTCAAAGGTTATACTCAACTGAGAAGGTATCAAGCTACTCGCCAACCAAAGGAGTTTTTATTATGGCTATGCATCCCTCTACACGACGTTCACCATCTCGCTACTTGCTCATGCTCGTGTCACTCCTGACCCTCGTTGGCATTCTGGGTGGATGCGGTGCATCATCAACGGCAGGTCCATCACACCCAGGCGGGTCGACCCCGACCTCCACTCCCACCCGGGAGCTCAAGGGCACAATCAGCGAATTCCCCCTGCCCGCCCCCAACCTCTATCCTGGCGGTATCACGGCTGGACCGGACGGCAACCTCTGGTTTACCGAAAATGTGAGCAACGGGTGTCAGAGCGGGAAGATCGGGCGCATCACGCCTGCAGGGAAGATCAGCGAATTCCCCCTGCCCACTCCTCAAACCCAACCCTTTGGTTTCATAACGGGCCCAGACGGTAACCTCTGGTTCACCGAATCTGCGTGCGCCAAAGGTCAGAGCGGGAAGATCGGACGCATTACCCCTTCGGGTACGATCAGCGAGTTCTCCCTGTCATCCAACGGCAATCCTGGCGACATTACCACGGGGCCGGATCATGCCATCTGGTTCACCGAATCTGGCAACAACAACCAGAACAACAAGATCGGGCGCATCACTCCTGCGGGCAAGATCAGTGAGTTCCCGGTGCCCAATCGTCTTAGCAGTGTGAATGGCATCATAGCAGAATCGGATGGCAACCTCTGGTTTACTGAAGATGAGCTCAACCACTCCCAGAACGGCAAGATCGGGCGCATCACGCCTATGGGCAAGATTAGCGAGTTCCCCCTGCCCAATCCCCACACCGTCCCAGGTGGCATTACGAGCGGACCGGATGGCAAGATCTGGTTTACTGAAATGAATAGCAACAAGATTGGGCGCCTGTCCTGAAATTCGCAATCCTGCGCCGATCTCTTCGATCAGAAAGGAAAGCTGGTTCTTTACCGGTACGGGGTATAATTGAGAGTGTGGATGGCATTCTTGAGCGACGGTTAGTTGTGTTATGCTCGAATTCGAAATCTTGGCGCGCGGCCTCTACCGGCCAGAGCAGCTTGATATTACCTACGATCCCTCCCTACGCATGTCCACCAACCCGGCCATGCAAAGCAGGATGGATACCCTATGGCAACAGAAATTGATGTTGGCACGTGAAAAAGGTATCCCACTCTTCGATGCCCCTCTGTTCCGGCTGGTAGAGGCTGAATCAAAGCCTGGTGGCACCTTGCGCCTGCTGCTGGGAGACACAGGTTACAAGGAATATGTCACAACGCGCGTCCCCGAGTTTGCACAGGGGCGCAAGCGTGAAGAACTGGGCAATGCTCTTTCGGTTTGTTCCGTCGTTGAGACAAGCGACGGCTACATCCTGCTCGATAAACGCCAGGGAGTTGATGTCTATGCCGGTCGCTACCACGTCATCGGCGGTTTTTTCGAACGCGACCGCGATAGCACCGTCTCCAAACAACCGGCCCCTTTCGAGGCAATGTGCCGGGAAATACGTGAAGAGACGGGGATTCAGTCAGCAGATATCCACGAGCAGTATTGCCTTGGTGTGGTGTATGACGTGGCCACGCCGCACGGAGAGATGTGCTTTCTCACAAAGCTGAATATCCCGCTGGCAGAGGTATATAAGCGGGTGCCCGAAGAGGATGAGATCAAGCAGTTGTTGTCGTTAGAGGTTACCCCGGAGGGGTTGAGCGAATTTATAGTAAAGAATCATGGCAATATCTCGGCAACAGGTGAGCCGAATCTATTGATGTACGGGGGGGTGAGATTCGGGGAAAGCTGGTTCAAGGAGGTAATAGGGCGATTGCTTTAAATCGCCCTCCCTCCCGTCACCTCCAGCACAATCCCAGAAACGTAATTCGCAAGCGGCGAAGCCAGGAACAGCACGGGTCCCGCCGCCTCCTCTGGCGTCCCCGGCCTTCCCAGCGGAATGAGCAGTGGAGCCATCTGGCGCATCTGGTCGGGTACTCCCAGCTGGATCTCGTCATCACCACGCTGCACCTTCTCGGCGCTCTCTTTAGCCGCTGTGAGGCGTGTATCGATAAAGCCGTAGCAGACGCAGTTGACCTGCACGTTGTAACGTCCCCACTCCTTTGCCAGCGTCTTCGTCAAACCCGTTATGCCTGCCTTGGCCGTCGAATAATTCGCCTGCCCCGCGTTCCCGTACACGCCTGCAACCGAGGATACATTCACCACCTTGCGCGGATTGGCACGCCCGTTGGCAGCCTGCTCTTTCTTAGCCGCGTCGCGAATGAACTGTGAGGCCTCGCGCAGGATACGGAAAGGCGCGGTCGTATGCACATCGATCATCGCATACCACTGTTTGTCGGTCATATTCTGAATCACCGCGTCCCAGGTATAGCCTGCATTGTTCACAATGATATCGATGCCCCCAAAACTGTCGAGCGTCGCCTTGATCAACTGGGCAGGAAATGCGGGGTCGGTCACATCGCCACTTACCACAATCGCCTTTCCGCCAGCAGTGCGAATAGCGGCAGCGGTCTCCTCGGCAGGAGCAGGGTCGAGGTCGCTCACCACCACCGCTGCGCCCTCCGCGCCGAATAATTTAGCCGTAGCCGCTCCGATACCGCGCCCGGCTCCGGTCAAAATAGCTACTTTGCCATCAATCAAGTCCATACATTTATCTCCTCTATTACGCACGGTGTGGCAGCGCCGCTACAAACGTCCCTGTAACTTTCACATCGCCGTTTTGATCGGCTGCCTGCAACTTGCCGGCGATGCGTGCCTCGCCATCAGCCTCGTATTTTTCGGTAATTGTGCCCGTGCAGGTAATCTCGTCACCTATGCGCGTCATCCCTTTAAAGCGTGCATTGAATTTGCGCAGCGCGGTTGGCCCAACATAATCGCTCAACAGCTGTCCCACGAAACCCATGATCAACATCCCGTGAGCGATGATGCCGCCTATGCCGAGCGCCTCCCCGATCTTGGGATCGGTATGCAGTGGATTAAAGTCACCCGATGCGCCTGCGTATCGTACCAGCTGCAGGTGTGTAACAGGCCCTTTGACCAGCCTGGGGAGCTCATCTCCCACCTGCACATCTTCGTAATAGAGCTTTGCCGGGGCCTGGGCATTGGTTGTCATATATACCTCCTTCATGTTGTGGCTGTTATTTATGATCGCGCGATAACAACCTGGCGGGCATTCAACACAGGCGTACCGTGCTGGTTAGTATAGCGAATCTCGATGGTGAGGATATCCATAGAAGAGCCTGACTGGCCCTGGCGCGTTTTACCATCGACCAGTGTCATCACACCGGTCAGCTTATCGCCGGGGTAGATCGGCGCAAGATACTCGTACTCTTCTTCACCATGCAGGACACCCGCCAGGTTGACGCCGAGACTCACCACCTGGCTGATCATTTTCCTGTTGCCCCAGAATGTAAACGTCGTCGCTGAGGTAGGATAGAGTGGCACATCGGGGAAGCCGGCTGCTTGAGCCTCTTCCCGGCCCTGGTAAATCGGGTTATCGTCGCCAATGGCAAGAGCTAATTCGCGTATTTTGCCTCTCTCAACTTCGATCGTGAAAGGCGGGAAGCTCTGGCCGATCTTACTCTTATCAAACAATTCGGTCGCTCCTTTGTATTATGCGCATGTGCAGTCAAAGCTACAACGTTTTACCAGCAAGGGGCGATGCAAGCATCCCCACCCCTACGCGGGTTGAGAGATCGGTTCGCATATCCATATCAGTGATGTGGTTAGCTCGATTGTAAACATAGTATCTGGTTTAGAGCATGGGATTGTCAAGTGCGTGGTCATGCGACTCCTTACAACTTTGGTTTATAATAAACAAACACATGTAATAGGGGCACAATAATGAATTTTAACGACCACAACCGGCCATGTCGTAGGCGCACAATTTATTGGCGCACCGCCGATTTATCGGCCAATTGCCCGTCGATGTGCTCCCCAGGCCGATAAATCGGCACCTACGAGGTATTACCGATGTTGCTTGGTAAACTTCATCATTGTGCCTGGAGAGGATCAAACCTTTATGGATTTTTCCAGCGAAGAAATTGTGACAATCATTAACAGTACACGTGATGGCTCAATCTGGGATATGCTTGCTATTACGCTGGTGTCGGCAGAGAAAGATCGAGTCGTTGCCACCATGCCCATTGGCCCTCAACACCGCCAGCAGGTTGGCTACTTGCACGGCGGCGTTTCGGTCGTGTTAGCCGAATCGGTGGCCTCGCTGGGCACCGCGTTGAACATCGACGCGAGCAAGCAGATGGCATTTGGGCTGGAGATCAATGCCAACCACCTGCGGCCCAAACGTGATGGGCAGCTTACCGCTGTTGCCACGCCCGTACATCGTGGCCGTACTACGCACGTCTGGGACATCCGCATCAACGATGAAAACGACAAACTCGTCTGTGTCTCGCGCTGCACCGTAGCCGTCGTGGATCGCCCGCCGGATAGCGAGAGTCCCTTTTCCAGGAACATGCCCAGCTTCGGCTAATGGCTATCTCCCATCACCCCCTGTCTGGTTGAGCATCCTCATGCGCGTAGGGGCGGGGGCGGTGTGGAGTTGGGCGGGGATGCTTGCATCGCCCCGGTGACGGATCGCTTCACACCCTCAATGGTGATCCCCCATCGCGTAGGGGCGGGAGCGGAGTGGGGAGGAGAGGGGATGCTTGCATCGCCCCCGTGACGGATCGCTTCACACCTTTTTTGGCAGAACCAGGCGTCCTTAAATACTTGCAAGTAATCCCTACAGAGAGTATCCTACATGGTAACCTGTATTATTTATCGGTAGACCGCCGGCTCACAGGAGGACATTTATGGACATGACCAACGATGGTCTGTCATACTGGCAGGCCGAATCTGATGGTGTACCACTGCTTGAAATGACTATCGGCGACCTCTTAGATCGCCGCGCAGACGAGATTCCCACGCAAGAAGCGCTTGTCTACTCTTGTTATCCCGAGTTTGGGGGCGCGTTCGACATTCGCTGGACCTACCAGCAGTACCGCGAACGTGTCAACGAGATCGCACGAGGCCTGATGGCGCTTGGTCTCAACAAAGGGGACCACGTCGCCCTCTGGGCAATCAATCTCCCTGAGTGGCCGCTGCTCGAGTTAGCAGCGTTGAAAGCAGGCCTGGTGTTGATCACGGTCAACCCTGTGCTCCGCGCACACGAAGTAGAGTACATCCTGAAACAGGGCGATGCTAAAGCGCTGTTCTTCATGGCACGCATACGCGAGCATGATTGCCTGGCTACCGTGCGCTCTATGACGACCCCTGGCACAAGCAGCGGCGAAGTCACGAGCGAAACTCTGCCCCAGTTGCGTTACGTATGCCTGCTGGGCGCTCCACCTGCCGGGCTGCCGCAACAAGCTGGCTGGCGGCCTGCGCTTTTCAGCGAGATGGTTGCCGGAGGCGCACAGGTAGGCATAGGTGCGCTGCGCGAACGGCAGGCATCCGTGAAGCCAAGCGATCCCGGCCAGATCCTCTATACCTCTGGCACCACCGGCTTTCCCAAGGGCGCCGTCCAGTCACAACGTGCTATTCTCAATAATGGGGCCATCTTCGCACGTTGCTGGGGCATAACCCGGGAAGACCATGTTTGTACTGCCATGCCTTTCTTCCATGCGGGCGGCTGCGTGTTAGGTATCCTCGCAGCACTTGGCGCGGGCGCGACACTGCATCCTCTCATCGCCTTTGACCCGCTCAAAGCCTTGCAGATTATCAGCAGCGAACGCTGTACCATGCTGGGTGGTGTCCCCACCATGTTGATTGCGATCATGCAGCACCCTGACTTCAGCCAGTACGATCTCTCCACATTGAGAAGCGTGATAAGCGGCGGCTCACCTGTGCCCGTCTACCTGATGGAGCAGGTGAAAGAGCGTATGGGGGCCGATGTCGCCATCGTCTTTGGCCAGACCGAGGCCAGCGCAGCCATCACGCTGACGCGGCAAGAAGATTCCTTCGAATTGAAATCTGCCACCGTCGGCGTGCCGATGCCACATAGCGAGGTCAAAATCATCAATCCTGCTACTGGTGAGCTTGTGCCATGTGGTGAGCGCGGGGAACTGTGCTGCCGGGGCTACCTTGTGATGGATGGTTATTACAAGATGCCGGAGAAGACCGCCGAGACTATCGACAGCGATGGCTGGCTACACAGCGGTGACCTGGCAACGATGGATGCGCACGGCTACGTCAATATCGTTGGTCGTCTCAAAGACATGATCATTCGTGGCGGCGAGAACATCTTCCCACGCGAAGTCGAGGAGTTTCTGATTCGCCATCCCAAGGTCGCTGACGTGCAGATCGTGGGCGTGCCCGACAAGTTCTTTGGCGAAGAACAACTGGCTGTGGTGATCCTCAGAGAGGGAGAAGAACTTACCGAGCAGGAGTTGCGCGATTACTGTAAGGGCCAGATCAGTCATCAGAAGATCCCGCGCTACTTCCAGTTCGCCAGATCCTATCCTCTGACGGCCAGCGGCAAAGTACAGAAGTTTATCCTGCGCGAGGACGCCATCACGACTCTGGGGCTGGAGGAGGCCGCCAACATCAAAACGGCATGACTTTTTGTCGATAGCTATAGTCTTTATTGCGCCTTTACACCTTCCCGAACGTTTTATTGTGTGGAGGCGCAATACCTTGCCCGGCACAAATGGTTCTGATGGCACAAGGCGACATGTAATGAAAGCTTTTTCTACTTCAAAATTCATCGTACTCTTCTGCTGCCTGCTCGTGATCTGCAGCGGGTGCGCTTCGCTATTCTCCGGCGTCACGGGTAGTGCTTATCAGCCGGCGCCCGTCATTAAAAAGACGCCCACACCCACACCCACTAGCACCCCCACTCCAGCAACGGACAGCGACCTGGCGCGCAGTCTTGTACAGGGGATGACCCTCGATCAAAAGCTGGGCCAGATGGTTATCGTCGAGTTCTATGGCCCCACGCTCAATGCCGACCTGGTCCAGATGATCCAGGGCAACCGTATCGGCGGCGTGTTAATTGAGAATAAGAACACCAATGCCCAGACACGCGATCAACTCGTCACGCTCAACAAAGCTATGCAGGGGCAGGCGCACATCCCACTCTTCATCTCTACCGACTACGAGGGCGGTGTAGTGAACGAGCTGCGCCTCATCACGGGCGAGCGTCCGTCAGAAGCAGCCATTGGCGCGACAGGCAACCCCCAGGCGGCTTATAATGCAGGGCACGAGGCTGCATCGGATCTGACCTCCCTGGGGTTGAACGTCAACTTTATGCCGATCGTCGATGTACTGACCAATGCCAACAATCCGGGCTTGCCGATGCGCACCTTCGGTTCTGATCCCACGCTGATCACCAACATGGGACGCGCTTATCTCAAAGGCCTGACGGATGGGGGAGTGATCGGCTGCCTCAAGCACTTTCCCGGCCTGGGCAGCGCCAGCATCGATCCCCACTTTTCCCTGCCCTACATGAATCGCAGCCTGGCAACCTTGAACGCCGTCGATCTCGTCCCCTACCGCACCATGATTAACGAGGGCATCGTACCAATGGTGATGGTGACCCATATCCTCAACCCCCAGCTTGATCCCAATCTACCAACCTCGTTATCGCCAAATGTGGTAACCAAACTGCTGCGTGACCAGCTCAATTTCAACGGGGTTATCATCAGCGATACACTCTGGATGGGCGGCATAAGCAACACCTATAGCCTTGCACAGGCCGCCGTCCTGGCAGTAAAAGCGGGCACTGACCTGCTGCTCGGCCCACGCGGGCTGGCCGACACGCAGAACATGATTTTCGGCCTGCACCAGGCCGTGATGGACGGGCAAATCTCGCTTAATCAGATCAATGCCTCCGTGCAGCGTATTCTGGAGTTGAAGCTACATTATAAGATTCTGACACATGATAAGGCGCTGCAACTGATCGATAATGGGGAGGCAATGGAACGTGGTGGAGTATCGGGGTATGCTTTGTTGGGAAGTGCGGAGCCGTCGAGAGATGCAGATATTAAGAAGAGTGGTTTTTAGCTGACACACGCTTAATGCTCATGAGCCGGCAATACGGCTGCAGGTTGGTGCTGCAGCCGCACTTTGGTAGTATTGATCTTGTTCCGGTCGGAAACGCACTGCGTGCTACGGCTGCGCCGTCATCCGACCGGGAACGTAGTATGTTATTGAACGAGCCGAATCGTCCAGAAATCAGAGGAAAGGCCCGAATCCATCAAGTATGCATAAGGTATAGTGAAGTACCCTTTCATCTGCCCTATAACTCCCCAAGAGTTTCGCACAATAAACCACTGCGAGGCGTCGTCATAGCCGACCGCGAGCACGGCATGACCGCCAAGCACTCCCTCTCCTGGGGCAGGCATCGGTACGTGACCATCCTGCTCCACGGCTGGCTGGAAGCTATCATAGACCGTAAACCCAAAGACGAATGGATAGCCGGAGGCCAGGCACCCTTTCATCTGATTGAGATTCCGAACCAGTCTCTGGTAGCCAGTTGCCTTGTGCTGGAGAGCATCTTGATAGCAGGCAGCCGGCGGTCTCTCTTGAAACTTCGCAATGTCATATGGCCATTCGTCTTCAGGGCAGTCTCCTTGCTTCACCACACTTTTGATACCATCCCGGATCTGCGCCCCGCTATCCGAGTTGATGGTCCTCTCCATAGCTCGCTCATTATAGTAAATGAAGAGTCGAGAGGGTATGAAGTCTTGCAGTCCCTCTTTCATCCGATCGAATTCGATTGCGCCAGCGATGGCGTTGGCTGTACAGCTTCCCAGCTGGCCCTGGTCATAAACCGGTGGGCATTTATCAGTGAGATCAAAACTCGTTGGAAGCTGTAGCAGCACAGCACGCGGCGCCGCATAGAGGTAATCACGGTGGTCGGGAAGATCAGGAATCCAGCCGAAACGCTGAATCTGAGGCATGTTCCACTCTCCTTCTCGTTTTCAATGGACTTCTCGTGTACAAAAAACACGACATCTGATATCAAATCCGGCTAATCACTATTAATACGATAAGATTCTGAATTTTTCGGGGATAGGATTTCTGACAAGTTTACGGCAAAGTTCATGACGAACTACTCAACAGGATTTAGATATCACCTCACCAGGCTTTGTACAAAGCTGGTGATAATCGCTTGCACTTCATCGAGATGCCCCTGGAAAAAGTGATCCGCACCCTGCACCGCCACCATACTCTTGGGCGCCGGCACATGCTCAAACCACTCTAACGCCAGGTTGTAAGGCGCAAGCTCATCCTTCGTTCCCTGGATGATCAGCTTTGGTTTGTGGCTATCCTCCAGATAGTCGCCGTCGAACATGCGGGCGGGCACTCCCAGGCCGATCATCACCCGTACGCGCCCATCGATAGCAGCGACCCGCAATGCCACATATGCGCCAAACGAAAAACCACCCAGAATGACCGGCAGACCGGGATAGCGATGACTCAGGAATTCTAAGGCATAGCGTACATCATCCATTTCGCCGCGCCCCTCGTCGTATGTGCCCGTGCTGCGTCCCACTCCCCGGAAGTTGAAGCGCAGAGCAGGCATCCCGAGCGCCTGCAACGCCTGCGCCACTTTGAAAACCACTTTGTTATGCATCGTGCCGCCATAGAGCGGGTGTGGATGGCAGACGATCGCTGCATATCGAGGAATCACTCCCGCTTCCTCTGGCTTTAGAATCCCCTCCAGGTATCCGGTTTGAGTTGGTATATTGATATGCAATATCTGGCCGATAACACACCTTTGCTTTCTATTACACTTGTTATATGCTGGCCGACTGATTAACACTATATCACAACCTGAGTAAGGCCGGAAGCGCCTTTATTCGCGTGCCTGCGCT
>Ga0207646_10000603_pt1 | contig 46791 bp, 40 predicted proteins | sample KBSK5502metaG_FD_184343 | JGI IMG/M metagenome (GOLD analysis project Ga0207646, IMG submission 184343) | Corn, switchgrass and miscanthus rhizosphere microbial communities from Kellogg Biological Station, Michigan, USA - KBS K5-50-2 metaG... | ecosystem: Host-associated > Plants > Roots >...
CTCCGTAAAGTGGTATAAAAGGATTCTATGGCCAACTTACTTTACATCAGCACTTTGAGCGTTTCACGCATACTCTAATAAAATTGACAGTGGATGAACGTCTGAGACTTTAGTCTCCGTCGCCACCGAACGAACCAAGGCAGCGACCGGCTTGTTCCATCATAAGATGAGACGAAGCGGGCGATTATCTCGGCGATGGGCACCGGCGGCGTTTACGACTTCCATCCGGCGGAGGTCTTTCCCCCGGTCTGTTCCCCCGCCGGCGCGCAGCAGCGTTCGGCGTCCGAGGCGTTTTCGTGGCCGGTTTGGCAATGACCGCAGACGAAAACCTCGGTCACGTCCGGACAGCATTCGGCCGCCTCCCCGAGGGTCTCGTGGCAGAGACCGCAAGCGTTGCAACGATACTCGCGAGTATGATCCATGTCCTTCGCCTTCTATCCGGCTCCGCCTTTGTTCCGGCGCTTCCGTGAACTTGGCCGCGCGCGCGCGAGGGCCGAATCGATGGTGTCGATCTCGCCCGCGACGAGCGTGGGTGGGCCCTCTTCGGAGGTCTCCACCCGCGCCCTGATCATCAAGGCGCGGTCCGGCTCGATCAATTGTTGGTAAGACTTGTACTGTTCCGGCCAGCAGACGACCTTGACTGAACCGTAGCGGTCTTCAAGACGGAAGAGGGCGAACCGGTCGCCCTTCTTCGTCTTGCGCGTGGTTAAGTCGACGACGATGCCTCCGACGGCGACCGTCTCCCCGTTCTTTTGCTCGGCGACGTTCCCGCAGTTGACCGGGGTGATGAGGGCGAGGCTTTCGGCGTGCTCGTCCACGGGGTGGCCGCTCGCGTAGAGGCCTAGCGCCTCCTTCTCGTGGGCGAGCGTTTCGCGCGGCGTCCAGGGTTCGGCCGGCGGGAGGGCGTCCTCCGTTTCCTCGGCCTCGGCCCCGGCGCTGAGGAGGTCGAAGAGCGAGGCCTGGCCCGAATCGCGGTCACGCGCGGCGCGCGTCCTGGAGTCTAAGGCCCCCTCGATGGCGGCGAACGCGGCGGCGCGGTTCGGGTGCAGGGCGTCGAAGGCCCCGGCCTTCGCGAGCGATTCGAGCACACGCCGGTTGAGGGCGCTCTTCTCGACGCGTTCGGCCAGGTCGAAGATCGATTTGAAGGGTTCGCCCTCTTCGCGCGCCCGGATGATCGCCTGGACGCTCGCCGAGCCTAAGCCCTTGATCGCCGCCAGGCCGAAGCGGACCGCCTGGCCGACGGCCGTGAACCCTTCGTGCGAGGCGTTGACGTCGGGCGGAAGCAGACGGATGCCGAAGTATTTCATCTCGGCGGCGTAACGGGCGATCTTTTCGGTGTTTTCGCCCTCGTTCGAGAGCACGGCGGCGTAGAAGTGCGCCGGGTAGTGTGCCTTGAGATAAGCCGTTTGATAAGCCAGGTAGGCATAGGCCACCGCATGTGATCGGTTAAAACCATAGTCGGCAAACTGGGCCATGAGGGTGAAGATCGTCCTGGCTTTCTCCTCCGGGATGCCGCGGGAGGTGGCGCCGGAGATGAATTTCTCCTCGTGCTTGGCCATCTCCTCTTTCTTCTTCTTGCCCATCGCCCGGCGCATCAGGTCGGCTTCACCGAGCGAGTAGCCTGCGAGCTTTTGCGCGAGCTGCAGGATCTGCTCCTGATAGACGATCACCCCGTAGGTGTTTTTGAGAATCTCCTCCATCTCCGGCACGAGGTACTCGACGGGCCGGCGGCCGTGGCAGCGCTCGATGTAGTCATCGACCATCCCGCCGTCGAGCGGGCCTGGACGGTAGAGGGCGTTCAAGGCGGAGAGGTCTTCCAGGCCCGCGGGCTTGAGCTGGCGACAGATCTCCAGGAGCCCCGCCGACTCGAATTGGAAGACCGCGCTGAGGTGGCCTTCGCAGAAGAGTCCGAGCGTCTTCTCGTCATCCAGGGGTATATGCGCGAGGTCCGGGCGCCTGTTTTCCGCGCGCTCGATCGAGCGCAGGCAGTCCTCGATAATGGTGAGCGTGGTGAGTGCTAGGAAGTCCATCTTCAGCATCCCGGTCTTCTCGAGGTCGGTCATCGTGAACTGGGTGATGATGTCGCCGTTCTGGTTTTTGCAGACCGGCACCAGTTCGTCGATCGGTTTGGGCGAGATTACGACGCCCGCGGCGTGCACCGAGGCATGGCGCGAACAGCCCTCGAGCCGCCGGGCGATTTCGATCATCTCGGCGACCTTCGGGTCGCGGTCGACGAGGGCCTTGAGGTCCGGATTCTGTTTGAGGGCATCCTCGATCGAGACGTTGCGGCCGCGCACCGGCGGCGGGATCATCTTGGCGACTTTATCGACTTCGGCGTAGGGCAGATCGAGCGCCCGGCCGACGTCCTTGATCGCGGCCTTCGAGGCCATGGTGCCGAAGGTGATGATCTGCGAGACGTTTTCGCGGCCGTAGAGGTCCGAGACGTAGTTGATCACGTCCTGGCGCCCGCGGACGCAGAAGTCGACGTCGATGTCGGGCATACTCACGCGTTCGGGATTGAGGAAGCGCTCGAAGAGCAGCTCGTATTGGATCGGGTCGACGTCGGTGATCTGCATCGAGTAGGCGACGAGGCTCCCGGCGGCAGAGTTATGAACGGCGAACGACGAAGTCTGGTAGGTGTGATCTTCTTCGACAGTAATGTCAAAAACCTCTTTCACCCCAAATTCTCGGCTGACATCGCGGATTTGTAAGAGGATGCCTTCTTTAGTTTTTCGCCAAACATATTGGGCCGACATAACGCTCGCTCCAAGCCTGGCGGCTAGCCGGGCGTCTTTAGGGATCAAGACGCAGTAGCTGGGTTTGAGGTTATATCCTCGCTCATCATCACGTTTGGACTTTTGAAGTGAGGCAGGGATTCCGCAGCGCCAAGCCAGGAATCGGATCTGATCGCCGAGCTTTCGGGAAACCGTTGTCGCGGTGTATTTACTGGTATGAGAACCGCCTGTTGACCCGTCTCCAGACCAGTACCCAGCCAAAACGTCCAGTATATTATCGTCTGGCAGGTGTAAGACGAAATCGGGTACATGCTTTGTTTCGGGCGTGGAGCGATAATCGGGGAAAATTGAGCGCCAATAAGTTACTAATATCCGACTGTAGACACGGAGTTGAGTTAACTTTCTTCCATTGGCGGCGTGTCGAATGCTGGGTTGCAGTCCGAGAGATTCAAAAAAAGCCGTTGTCTCCGCTATACCTGCCCTGTCATCGGTATGAAAGGCGAAGCCGAGTTGGCGCTCTCCCTCTGACAGAAGCCAGCCATCGGCGATCCAGCGGCCAAGAACTCTATAAAATCTGCTATCCGCGCGTATGAATCGGGCTACGCGTGTCGTTGCCTTTGAGTTTTTTGCGATGAAAGTGCGCCATGCATCAAGGTTTCCGAAGCGAGGGCTGACATACTGGCTCACAAGGGCCGTTGCCCGGTCGTGTCTCGGGTTGGCTTTTGCCGGCTTATTATTTTGAGCTATGTATCTGACGCTTCCTCTGCTCACCCCCGTCTGCCGGCTAACATCATGTAGCGAGAAGTCAAAAGCGACGTTTGTGGGATATATCTCTTCTATGAAATCTTCTTCGATTCGATCGACTGTATTGTCAGCTACGGTTTCCAGATCGATTTGATTTATTGGGATGATATCTGTCTTGGGTGTCGGCACGAATACCCAGTCGCCCGTCTTTAAATCCCCGGCTTGAATCCAGGACAGACTACCAATAGGTTCTTCCCACCTACGGGCTCTCTTTCTTGTCGATTCTGCAGTTGCTCTCTCCCACTGGCCTGAGCGCACTCCTCGTTCGGCAAGAACTTTATGGTCGGCCGTAAGCGTGACACCGGCGGATTCTCCGTAATAGCACTTAAGAGTGATAAGCGGCTCATCCAAATCGTAACGGTGTAGCGCTGTCACTTCCAATGCCCGGCCCGTGTGAGATCTGACTCGGTCTCCGATCTTCACGTGAGCAATGGGTTTGGTAACCCCATCCTCCATCACTATGGGGACATCACCCTTGAGGCAGCCCCTTCCTGGGCCGACGGGGATGCCGCGCTCTTTGGCGTAGCGGATGAAGTCCCAGACGATCAGGAAGTAGCCCGCAAAGCCCATGCGCTTGATGGTCGCGATCTCGTGCTCGAGTCGCTCCTGGTAGCGCGAAATCGGGTACTTGAGCGAGCCCGAGCGCTCCAGGGGCTGCCAGGTGTCCCAGAGGCGGTCGGCGAAACCAGAGCGGGCGACCCGCTCGAAGTAGCTTTCGACGGTGTGGCCCTCGGGGACCGGGTAAGAGGGCACCTGGTCGATGGCCTTCGGAAACCGGAGGTCGCACCTCTCGGCGATCTCGAGCGTGCGCGTCAGCCACTCCGGGTTATCTCTGAAGATCTCCCACATCTCCTCGGGGCTGCGCACGTAGAAGGCCGGCGGCCCGTAAGAGAGGCGATGCGAGTCGTTGATGCTCTTGCCCGTGCCGATGCAGAGCAGCACCTCATGCGCGCGTGCGTCCTCGGGCATCAGGTAATGGGCGTCGTTGGTGGCGACGAGCGGGATGCCGGTCCGGCGCGAGAGTTCCACAAGCGGCCGGCGGATGCGCTGCTGGATCTCGATGCCGTGATCCTGGATTTCGAGGAAATAGTTCCCTTTCCCCATAATCTCCTCGAACTCGAACGCGGCGCGCGCGGCCTCGTCGAAGCGGCCCCCCAGCAGGTGCTGCTGGGGAACGCCCGCCACGCAGGCGGCAAGGGCGATGAGGCCCTGGGAGTGCTCGGCCAGGAGTTCACGGTCGAAGCGCGGTTTGCGCCAAAAGCCTTCGGTATAGGCGTAGGAGGAGAGCTTGACCAGGTTGTGATAGCCCTTGAGATCACGGGCGAGCAGGACGATGTGGTTGGTGGCCTTTTCGCCTTCGGCCAAGCCTTCAACCGAGCGGTCGAAGCGGCTCCCCCTGGCGATATAGCCCTCCATGCCGATGATGGGCTTGACGCCGGCCTCGCGCATCTTGTGGTAGAACTGCAGGGCCCCGTAGAGGTTGCCGTGGTCGGTGATGGCCACCGCCGGCAGGGCGAGTTCGGCGGCGCGCCTGGCGAGGGGGGCGATTTTGTTGGCCCCGTCCAGGAGGCTGTAATCGGTGTGGAGGTGGAGGTGGACGAACGGTGGCTTCATGGTTCTACTCGGGTTTCCTTTTGACGGGTTTGCGCCGGACGTAATCGGCCAGCGAGAAGATGAAGGCCTCGGCCCCAGTTCGTGCTGGCGCGGACCGCTCTTGCCGCCTGAGGCTTCGCGCCGGTAGCCGTATTTAAGCACGTAGTGGGGGGCCTTGCCGTTGCGGTAGACGCCGAGCTGATGGATGAAGCGTTTCGCGGTCCAGGCGGTGGCCGGCGGGAGAGGTCCGGGAAGAAGGGTCCGGCCTCCTGGTTTCGTGCAGTCGTGGCATTCATTGGCGGCTCCAAAGGCCGGCCGGCCCGGCGGGCGGGATTGCGAAGACGAGCGAGCCGCGCGTATGCAGCCTCTTCGCCTCTAAGTAGCCGCTCTCTTTCATCGCCAAAGAGTCTGTGAGGTTGGTGCAGTCTCCCTGCGGTGGAACAGACGAACGTGCCCGTCAAAATCTGCTTGCAGCTCGAACCCTGGATCATCACATCCTCGATTGTCAGGCGAGCATGCACAGCGGCGAGCTCCTTGCCTGGTTGTTCCGGATTGAATAAACGGGCCGTTGGGGCGCTTTTGGGAGAGAGCATCTTTCGTGCCAGTAGGGGCCAAGGGTCCGTAAGGCGGCGGGTCTAAAGCTTTTTACCGAACGGAGGACGCCGGCGCGGACGCCTCCAGGCAGGCGAGGACAGCGACGTTGAGGAAGTCGCCCGTCAGCCCCACATACTCCTCCCTTACCGAGACAGTCTTTTCGTCTGTTACTTCCGGATGCGGTCATCGATCCTTCCTTCGCGGTCCGCCAGGGGAGGTAGAGTGAGACCGGAATGGTGCCTGCCGCAGAAACCCTTCAGTGGCAGGTCATGCTCGTGCGCTGATCGAAGAGGAAGGCTGAGGCCAGGTCGACGTTGACCGTGCCGCGCTCGGCGCCTTCCCCCAGCGGGACGCCGTGGGCGATCAGGCGCAGGAAGGCGGCGTCGAGCTCCTTGGTGTTGAGCCTGAGCGTGCCTGTGGCGTCCATCGTCTCCCAGGAGACGCCTTCGGAGGAGGCGAGCATCGACGTCCCGGTTCCGGCGACCTCTAAGATCTCAGGAGGGGTGAAGTCTCCGGGCAGGAGGAGGTAGTTGGAGCCGCCGAAGTCGGGCAGGGCCGAGGCCGGCACGTAGACCGGGCCGTCGTCGTCAAGGATGTAGAGTTGCCAAGCCTCGGGCCGGTGCTGGCGGACGTGTCTCACCTGCATGACGAACTCGAGGACGTAGATCGCGCGAGCCTCGTCGAATTCGACGAGTGCGGCGAATTTCATGTCTTTAAACTGTTCGCCGGCGGGCGAGATCGGCGTCATCTCGGTGGGAAGGGCAATGAAAGTATTCATGATCGGTGGCAGCTTCCGTTGTGGTCGAATCCGCCGCGGGGGCGGGCTATTTTCCCCGTGGGCGTCGCACCCTAGGGCCTGGGAGTTGGTGATCAGGTCCCAGGAGGTATCCCTTTTGGTCACCGGGTCATCAAGGTTGAAGAAGGGGAGTGTTTTGCCAGTAGTGTTCCGAAGTAGGAGGTCGCCGATGCCCACGACCATCTGCCGGGCGGAGCGGGCAAAGTCGATGTCTTTGATTGCCGAGAGCTCCATGCGCTCGGAGCGCGTCCCGGCCAGCCTCAGGCTGACCTCGGCCTCGGTTTCCGTGGCCAGGAACCGGGTGCGATTGACCCTCAAGTGCTGGTAGAGGACGCTGAGCAGGGCGAGGACGGAGAGGACGCCGAGGACCCTCACGAGCAGATCATCGGCCAACTCCAGGAGGGGCCTCAGGGCGACGCCTGGCCGGTCCTTTACCCTTCTTCGTCCCCGATCCCTTCCCAGAGGTCTTCGACGTGGAAGCGCCGGGCGCCCTCTTCCATCCTCTGGCGGTGCCTCTCCTGCATCTCTGCCGTCGAGGCTATAAGCTCATCGTCCGTGAGGCGGGTGTTGACGACTTCACCATAGTCTTCGATCCACCGCCCGTCCTGCCTTTCGAAGTCCCTTTGCCGACCCCGCTCGTTCGCCGCTGTCATCTCGCGGTGGCGCGCGTCGTCCATCAGTGCGGGGTCGTCGAAGGGGTCGATTGGTTTTGTCTTTTGATCGCCTGGCATATTACACCTATCATTCCTTGGCGGTTAAAGTACGGCCGCCTGGTATTAGAAGTTCGGCCAATTTTCGTTTTCGCCGGCGTCTCCCGGCCGTTTTCGCGTCAGGATCTTCATCCGTTTCCAGGCCGGGATGCTCGCGAGTTCTTCCTGTGACATGGGGAGGATCTCTACACCTTCGCCTTCTTCTTCGTGGAGTTCTTCTCCTTCGTAGAGTGGATCGTCAGGCCCCAGGGGGAGAGCTTCTTCGTCGCCCGTGGCGGCGTGATACCAGCCGTCGGCTTCGACGGCGCTCGGGTGTGAGTAGGTGGGGTTCGGTTCGATCGTCATTTAATCTTGTCGTCGGCCGGCCGTGGGGTTCGGACGGCGGGCGCGGGGCCGCGAGAAGGTGTCTGCGGCCCGGCGTCTTCGCCGGGATTATTCCGCAGCCTTCAGTTTCTTATCTAGCATTTTATTGAACTCGGCCAGTTGCTCGTCGGTAAGGTCTTCGACCTTCTCTTTGCCCTGGTATTTGAGCCGTAGATAGGTCTTGACCTCTTCTTTGGTCTTCCCGGTGAGTTCGATCTTATCGTTGACCTCTTTGATGAGAGCCTGGCGGGCGGAGTTTTCGGCCGGGGTGCGGGCTGGGATCTCGGACGCCTTTCGCCCCGATTCTTGGGGCGGCGGCGGGGCAACTGCGGCCTTGGTCTGTCGCGTGCCGATCACGGCGGTGCGCTCTTCGAGCGCCTCACCGCTGATCTGTTCGGCCTCGACCTGATGAAGCTGGCCCGAACGGTCGGCCTTCTCCTGGAGGATCGCTTCGTACTTCTGGCGATTTTCACGACAGAAAGCTGCCAGGTCCGGCGAGAGCCGGAGTCCGCCCTTGGTGTCGATCAGGGCTAACTGTTCGGTGGGCACCTCGGACCAGAGGCTTTCGTACTGCCCATTCTCTCCCGTGCGGCGGTGGGTGTTGGGGATGGTGATCTTCTGGGTGTTCTTTTCTTTACCGACTTTCACCTTGTAGGCGACGTCGACCGGGATCCAAATTTCCTGTGGGGTGTGGGAACGGCTGATGACGTTCTGATACCGCTCTTCCGTAACGCGCGGGTCCTTGGCCGCGTAGAGGCGCCTCATCGTCTCGTGGGAGTGCTTGGTCAACCGGGCGAGCGGCTCGGCGAGGTCGGCCGTCAGGTGTGAATGGAGGCGGACGGCCGGCACGCCCTTGGCGGTGAGCTTGAAGAGCGCCGGCTTATTCGTTGTCCTGTCGATGATCTCGCGCACCAGGACGATCGCCTCGAAGTAGTACTTCTCGACCTCGTCTTCTTTGCCCTTCCGCTTGTAGCGCGGGCCGGCGGCGACCAGCGCGAAGTGGACACGGGGGCCCAGTTTGACGCACGGGATGGTTTTGTCAGTCCCGTTATCGCGCTCGCGGAACGGTTCCTCGGTCCTGGCGCCGACGAACTCGTAGCGGTCGATTGGGACTTGGTCCTCGGCCGCGTAAAAGCCGCCGTACATCCCGCCGCGCTTTGAATCCGGGTCGAAGCACAGGGCCGGCGGCAGGGGGTTTTGTTTGACGGCCGACTGATCTGCCGCCTCGAGCCCCTCGATGAGGTCTAGTTCTTCAGTGCTCATCTGGTATTTCCTTGAATTTTCCTTGATAGGGCGTTGGAGGTTATGGCCTGCCGGCGTCCATCAAAGGGCGATCGGCGGCCGGCTTAGTGGTCAGGCCCGGCGGGGCATGACGATGTAGCGGCTCACGGTCGGGCTTCGCCCCGCGGGGCAGAACTCGACCTGGCTGCTGGCGTCGGTGAATTTGAATTCGACCTCCTCGGCGCCTGCCACGCGCAGGTAATCGAGGAGGTAGCGCGGATCGAGACGAATGGTGAGTCCGTCGCCGGCATCGCCCGCGGCTTCGAGCGACTCCTGCGCTTCGCCGCCGCCGCAATCGGAGGCCGCGAGGATGACCTCGCCCGGCTTGAAGTCGAAGGCAACCTGGTGGGTGTCGTCGGCCTGCTCCGAACAGAGCGCGGCGCGGAAGACCGCCTCCTCGAAGGGCCCGGCTTCGAGCCGGACCGCGCGGGGGTATGTTGCGGCGAAGAATGGGGCGACGTTCGGGTAGCGGCCGTCCATTTGCGTGGTGGCCAGGAGCCGCGCTCCGGCGCGCAGGAAGATGCGGTTGTCGGTTGCGGCGAGTTCGGCTTCGCCCTCGACGCTTTTGAGCACCTTGGCGGCGGCGACGAGCGCCGCCTTCGGCAGGAGGAGGCTGAGCTTGGCCTCCGACCTCACCTCCGGCGATTCGGCCAAGGCCATCCGGTGGCCGTCGGTGGCGACCATTTTCCCGCCCGTGGAATCGAGGCGCAGCTGCGCGCCGTTCAAGCAATATTTCGCCTCGACGGTTGTGGCGGCGAAAGCGGTTACGGAGATGAGCGTGAGGAGCTCTCGGGCCGGGAATGCGGCGTCGACTTTCTCCAAGATGGGCGTGGGCGGGAAGGCGTCGATCTCGGCGCAGTTGAGCTTGAATCTGGCCCCTCCGCACTTGAGGCGTGCCGACGGGCCGCTGGCGGAGATTTCGACTTCTTCGCCTTCCACGGCGCGTAGGATTTCGGCCAGCGTGCGCGCCGGCAGGCAGGCCGAGCCGCGCTCTTGGACCTCGGTCCCGAGGCCGGTCGAGAGGTGCTCGGCGCCGTTGGTCGCGGCGAGTGAGAGCGGGCCGCCCTCGGCCTCAAACAGGATGTAGCCGTGGGCCGGGACTGCGGGTTTCGGATCCAGGATGGCGAGCAGGATCCCGACTTCCCGTTTCAGGGTCGCGCGGTTGACGATGAACTTCATGGCTCGATCGGGCTAGACGGCCGGGGCGGGCGTCAGGGAAAGCGGCGGCTCCTGGACCGGGACGACCTCCGCGGTATCAGTCGCGGGAGCCGGACGGGGTTCCGGCTCCGCAGGAAAGTCATCTTTCAGGAGCAAGGCCCGTGCCTGGGCTTCAAGCCTGGCCACCGCCGCCTTTACTGCTTCCTGATTCATCTCGAGGACGTCCGCATAGACTTGGGCCTTGACCTTCACCCGGCGGTAGAGCGCGAGTCTCTGCTTGATCGTCTCTTCACGGACCGCCTGGGACCTTTCCATAAACCTGGACAAATCGACAAATAATGAGCCGACCTCGTCCATGATTCCGGCGTGGAGCGCCTGGGCCATCTGCCGCTTGGTCTGGCGCGTATCGGGTACGCCGAGCGCGCAGACGAAGGGCTCGCCCGCGTCGGTGTGCGGGAGCGCGGCGACGAATTGGCGCAGCCGGTCGAGTTCGGCCTTGCGCGCCCGGGTCGCGAAGTAGAGGCCGCCCGAGCGCCGGAGGGCGGTCGCCTCAAGGGCCGTGACGATCTTGATCACCATCTCCGAGAGGTCGCCGGCGATGTGCAGCTCCCGGTACTCGGCCCAGAAGGGCTGGAGCTCGCTGGCCACGCGCTGCGATTCGGTCAAGGCGTCGATTTGGCCTTCGGTGGTGGTCGTGCAGACCATGGCGCCGGTCTTCTTCTCGAGCAGGATCCGCAGGTCCGTGGCGTAAGAGAGGCCGAGTTGGGCGAGGTTGACATCCTCGGCGACTAAGGCAAAGACGAGGTGCTCGCGCTTGGCGCGGTTGATGACGCGGATGAGCGTGCGTTGCGTGTGCTCCTCGGTTGCCGTGTCGCCCTCGCCAGCGGTTCCGGCGGCAGCCGAGGCGGCTGCTGCCTCGGCCTCCTTCGATGCGATCCAGGCTTCGAGCGCGCGCCTGAGCGCCTTGCGCGGCGTCGGCGGGTCTGGGGCAAAGTCCTTAAAGCCGAACCGGTCGAGCAGATCGACGAGTTCCTGGTGCTTGACCCTCAATCCGGCCAGGCGCCAGAAGAGCGTGTAGCCGACCAGCGGGAGCGCCTCGGTCGAGGCCTCAATTGCGGCCAAGTCGGTCATCGTTTGGGTGTTAGTCATCACAAGCCTCGCTTTCGCATGAGCGTTACTTTGAGCCGGTGTCGGCCTCGGTTTAATTCTCGTCTGAAGGCTCGATTTCGGAGATGTCGCGCAGGGCGGCCTCAAGATCGTAGTTATTGGCCGCAAGCAGGAATCGCGCCTGGCCGTCGATGCCACTGTTATTGATGTCGGAGGCTTCGCTCGATTTGCATTCGTGGACGAGTTCGTCGAGGTCCTCGGCGACTAGCCCGCGTTCGTGGATTTTGGCCACCAGTTCGCCGACCATCGCCTCGCGCGTTTGTGCTTGTTCGGCTCCAGGCAGGAAGGCCGAGAGCGCGGCCTGATCTCCTGATATGATTTCCTCGGTGAGCTGGAAGCCGGCTGCCTCGATTGCCGCCTTGAGCGCGCCGGTGATCCGCGAGACGACCTCGGTCAGCTTTTCTGCGCCCACGCCTTCGGAGTTGAGGTTGATGGTGAACTGCATGGCGAGAACTTTCAGGTTGAGGGTTTTGGCTGAAGTCGCGCGGAGCAGCTTTTAGCCGCCCTCCGCGCCTGGTTGTGGGTTAAAAGCCGGGGATTTTCTCTAAACGCTAAAAATTGTTTTTAAGGTGGCTGAGTCGTCGCCGACGTCTTCAAGGTCCATCAGCGCATCAGTGATTTCGCCCATCAACTGGGCGCCTTCGTCGGTCCCGATTAAAACACCATAGGCCCGCATTCCACGGGCCGCTCTCATACGGTTCCATTCCGCGATCTTTTCAGGATCGATCCTGGCAATCCCGTCGGAGATGGCCACCACGTCGGCCTTCTCGAACTTGGCCTGGCTGACGATCTCCAGGGCCTTCTCCATCCAGGGCTCAAAAAGGGTGCCGCCGCCCTCGAAGTACTCGGCCGTGGCGATCACGTCCATCGGCGTGCCCTGCCCCTTCTCGAAGTAGTGCACGACGACCTCGGTGCCCCCGGAATAGTGGATGACGACGAAGTCACGCTTCTCCTTGCGGGCGATGGCCATCAGGGCGAGCATCGAGGATTTGGCCCAGACCTCGCGCGTCATCTCGAGGCCGCCCACCTCCATCACCGTCGTCATTGAGCTGGAGCCGTCGATTGAGACGACGATCGGGCCTCGGCCTTCCGGCTCATGTCCGATGAGGTCATACTGGAGCAGCCGGCCTTCGGCCAGCCGCAGGTAGAAGAGGTCCTCCAGGTCCGAGTCGGCCAGCAGCGCCAGTTCCGAGGGAAGCAGGCGCGCGATCTCCGCGCCGATGGTGATCGAGGTGATCTCGTCGGGCGGGTGTTTGACCTTGGCGCGGTTGTGCTGGAGCGCAATGCGCGTAAATCGCCCGCAGAGTTTGGCGATCATCAGGAGCTTCGGGTTTGAGCGCACGCGCTGCGCCAGCTCGAGCTTCTCCTTGACGGTCATCGAAGATGCAGCGCCAGAGCCGGCGCCGACGCCGGCGTCGTAGCCGCCGCCGAAGCTCTTGAGCGCTTGGTTCAGGCCCTCGGCCTCGTCGATCGCCTCTTTGAGTCCTTGCCGGGCCGCTTGGCGGACGGCCGAAGAGCGCGCCTCCCTGCCCTGCTCCAGTGCCTGGGCGGCGGCGTCTGCTTTCCTCTGTTCGCGGCGGGCCTTGGCCCGGGCACGCTTAGCTTTATCTTTGAGCTTCTTGGCTTGCTCCTGACTGTCTGCGTCACTAGCGAGATCATCCAAGGCGTCGGCCTGGTTGAAGAGCCGAGCGGCGGCCTCCTCGGCGGCCTCAAGCTGGTTGATCCGTTTGACGGTCTCCTCGCCGAGGGGGGCGACGGCGCGTTCGGCGGCGCCGATCGTGGCCATGGCGGAAGTGAGGGAGTCGCCGGCCGTGCCGGTCTCGCGCATCTCGCGCCACTCGGAGGTCGACATGACCTCCTCCATGATCTCCCGGTTGATGGTGTAGGAGGGTTTGAGCGGAACGTTGGGGTCTAGGCGCGGGGCCCGTTTGTTAAAGGAGAAGAAGAGGTCGCGGGCGAGCGCCTCGCCCGTGGCGAGATCCTTGGAGGCCTTTTTGACGGTCTCCTTCAGCTTCGTGAAGTTGTTGAGCGCGCCGTCGAACTCCTGAACGTCGAAGGCGTCGTGGCCGACTGCCTGAGTGCCGTCATCAATCGCTTTGGTGGCGAGAAAGTAGTCGAGGCTCCCGGCGGGGGGCATGGCGGCACCGGTGGCCGGGTTGATGTTTTCGGTCGCGATGTCGGTCATGGCGTTTCTGTTCTGAGCCTGGCGATCCGGCTCGCCTGCGTGAGCATGCCGCCGTTTTCGACCACGAGCAGCGCGTCGATCCGGCGCTTGGGCCTCTGGGTGATGTCAGGCGACGCGAGGCCGCGGCGGGGAGGCTTGCCGCCGTGACCTCTTTCGGAAATGGGTGAGGGGGCGTGAAAGTGTTCCGGGTCGCGTCTTAGATAACGAGCGCGGCGAGTTGCCGGTGCTGGTCGTTGATCTGGGCGAGTGCCTGCTCGATTTTGCCGGTGGCCCGCACCTGGGCGCGCGCCTGCTCGAGGAGCGCGTTCAAGTCCGTCTTGATCCGCTTGATCTTGGCTACCGCCTCGATCGCGGTGTTCATCTTCTCGGCGTCGGAGCCGGAGCCGGTCTGGGCATCCATGGCCTGTTTGAAGACGTCGGCGGCTTGGTCGCCGAGCTCGACGGCTCTGGCGTTTAAGGGGTTGCCCAGACGGGCGACCATCTTGCCGATTTCTGTGATCTGCTCGGGCGCGCTCCAGATCGTGTGCTTGAGAATCATCAGGTCATCTTCGTTCACGGCCGGGCGGCCGTCGAAGAGCGCTTGCGCGCGCAGGGCCTTGATGGACTGGCCCCAGCGGCGGTCGGAGACGATGACGCCCTTCGCCTTCAGCTCGCGCCGCAACTGCTCGATCATGCCCCCGGCGGTTGAGCCGAACTCGATGCGATCGACCGCAGCCTGGAGCCGGACGAGGTCCTCCTGCGTGATGGTGGCCTGGGCGAAGGGCTCGGCCGCGGCGGCGTACATTTCGAGGAGTTTGGTGAAACCCGAGTCGGAGACGTACTCGACGAAGAGGCGGATGAGGAAGCGGTCCCAGATCGCCGCCAGGTCCTCCCCCTGCGGCATTTCGTTCGAGGCCCCGAAGAGGCTGATCAAGGGAATATTGATCGTGTCGAAGCCGTTTTCGAACTCACGCTCGTTCATGCCGCGCAGCAGCGAGTTGAGGATCGCCGAGTTGGCCTTGAAGATTTCGTCGAGGAAGACGAGCTCCGCCTCGGTGAATTTCTTGTGGGTGACGCGGCGGTAGTCGTCCTTCTTGAGGTTGATGACCGAAATCGGCCCGAAGATCTCTTCGGGCGTCGTGAACTTTGTCATCAGATAGATGAATTTGCGCAGGCCGCCGCCTGACGGTGGGGAGACGCGGCGGGCGAGTCCGGTGATAAGTTTCGACTTGGCCGTGCCAGGCATTCCGAGCATCACTATGTGCTCGGCCATCAGGAGCGAGAGGATGGCCATGTGCACCGGTTCGTCGCGCTCGACGAGCGTCGTCTGGATTTCGCTTTCGACCGCTCGCAGCTGCGTGAGCGCGGGCTGGAGGGCGGCGAGGTTGAGCGCGGCCGGGGCGGCCGGGATGATGACTCCGGCGCCGGGCGCGGCAGCCAGGTCGGATGCGACAGGCGTCGTGGTGGTCATAAAAGGGATTCCCTCAGGTCTGGTGTCTATTGGGTCGGGGGCGCGGAGGGCCGCGCGGGGATAGATGTTTGATCAGTGGTGATCAGCTTTTGAGGACGGCCATCGAGAGCGCTTGCTCGTACTCCGGGTGCTCGGGGCCGAGCGCGACGAGCCTGGTCGCCTCTGCATAGGAGATTCCGAGTCTCATCAGGTCGTCGAACTCTTGCCAACCACGTCTTGCCTCCCGCTCAATTTCAAAGAGGAATTCTATGATCGTCCTCGTGTACTCGTCCGTGGGATCCTCGTCGGTGAAGGTGACCCCCGTGAACTCGTGGTAGGAGTGGTCATCGTCCTCGGCATAGCCGTAGCCTGTCAGATAGTGGTAGACGGGCGGGACGCGCACCTGATGCGGGACAAAAAATTCCCTCTCATCCAGGACCGCCGAGAGGCGCCCGTGGATCGATTCGAGGTCGAGGCCGGTCGGGTTCGTGAAGATCACCCCGCCGCCGTTCTTGTTGTTCGAGGCGTCGCGGTAGAGGTAGGAGAAGATGACGTTGGGCATCTCGGAGGGTCCTTTGGGCAGTCCGATAAAATGCTCTCCGCAATCATTTAAGGCGGGGTTGGCGGGAGGAAGGTGACGGGTGAGACAGCCTCAGGCGGCGAGTTTCGGTCCCGGCGCCGGATTGTGTTCCTGCGGCACCGGGGCCTGCGAGTTTGCGGCCTGATGGCGGCGGAGATCGGTGATCGCTTCGCTACATTCCCGGTTCAGTTCCATGCCTTCGCGGTCGCCGACGGTTTCGCAAACGCGCCGCAGCCTGCGGCGCGGCGTCTTGATAGCCTGTTCGATGGCGTCACTGGTCATAGTCATGCCTCCGGAGAACGTCTCTTGCCATCGGCTCGGATTTTGCCCCATCAGGCGGTTCGGCGCGTCGCCTTGAAATTTCAGTCTCGTTACGCCGGGCTTAGAGTCCGTAGTGCTCGACAATTCGGTTGAAGTGGTCGTGGATCTGATCGGGCCTCACTTCTTTCATGATGTAACCGCAGGTGGCGTCGTAGAGGGCGACGAAAGTGACGTAAACGCGCTCGAGCAGGCCCGGCTGCGCCGACCGGGCGTTGACGGAGTAGAGCAGATCGAATGAGTCTTCCTCCTCCTCGTATTTCCGGAAGAGGCGATCGAGCTTGCCGAAGGCGTCTGAGCCTTTGTAGTTGTCGACCCGGTCTATCGGAACCGAGATTTGGAATTCCAATTCGGGAATAGTCCCGAGCAGCCTCTCGAGTGTCCGGCGGTAATTTTTAAGCAGATCCCGGAATGCTTTCCAGGCCCCCTCGCCGCCGAGCTCGAAAGAGAGGGTTAAGTCCGAGGGCCGTTGCGGATACTGTTTTCCGAAGTAACCCTTGTGACGACTCCTCGCCCTAAAAGGGCGAGGCTTCCATAGCCACGCACTCCCCACCAGGACACGTTGGCGCTATGAGGCTCCGTCCGAGCCGTAGGATTTCTTGAGCAGAGACATGATCACGACCGGCAGTTAACCCGCACACCTCGCAACTGTGCCACCGTTGGCTCAGTGTCTTCGGATTGGGCGCCCCGCATAAACATCTCTGCGACGTGCCGGACGGATTGACCTTCACCACTACTCTGCCAGCCTCTTCCGCTTTGTAGAGCAGCTTGCTGATGAAAGCCGACCATCCGGCGTCATTCACAGACTTCGCCAGCATTCCCCTGGCCAAGCCTTTGACGTTCAAATCTTCGATCACCATCAACCCGAACCTGACGACCAGCCAGCGGGCCAGTTTGTGATGAAAGTTCGCTCGCTGATTCCTGACGTGCGCGTGAGTGCGTTGCAGTTCGCGCACAGCCTTCTTTCGTCGGCGACTCCCTTTCTTTCGTCGGGCAACTTTGCGTTGGGCACGCGAGAGGCGGGCAGCCGCTTCACGGTAGTGGCGTGGATTCTCAATCTCCGTCCCATCAGAGAGAGTGGCGAAAGCATACAAGCCAACGTCTATGCCAACTGCTTCATTCGACGCGGGTAATGGTTTGGTATCGCATTCTACGCTCAGGCAGGCGTACCAACATCCGGCTTCACGTTTGATCGTGAGAGTTTTGATCTTCCCTTCAACCGGGCGATGGAGTTTGATCTTGAGGCGTCCAATCTTGGACAGCCGCAGCTTACCGTCTTCCAACTCAAAACCTGACTGTGGGTAGGTGAAGCTATCATACCGAGATCGGTGGCGGAAGCGCGGGTAGCCAGGTCGCTCCCCGTTCTTCACCCGGCGAAAGAAGCCATCAAAGGCTAGGTCCACGCGACGTAGCGTTTCCTGCAAGACTTGAGAGTGGACCGCCGCCACGTCCTCACAGACAGCCTTGATCCCCGGCAATTGCGCCTGCTGCTCAGCACAACCTGGCGAACGACCTGTGACGCGGTAGGCGTCGCGGCGCTCCTGAACCGCCGCGTTATAGAGTTCGCAGCACACCCCAAGTGTCGCCTCAAGCCGTTCTACTTGAGCTTGGCTGGGATAGAGTTTGTACTTGATTGTCTTCTTCATCTACTGCTCGTGTCGCAACTCAATATAAAGAGCGACCGATAAGTTTTCAAGATGCTTTTAGCGAACACTGGACGATTCATCCGCAGCCTAAAGGCGTGCGGCCTTCTCGGCCAAATTGGTAAATGTTGGCGCGCACCTCGGCTGACATGCTCCCGCAGTAGGCCTGGTCGTCCTGATGGGTGTAGGTGTTCGGGTGAAGGATGATGCTGCATAGTATCGGGGCGCTGGAGCCGAAGGTGAGCATGCTGGTGTCGGAATACTCTTCCGGGCGCCAGCCGAGAATGCGAGAGGCCGCGATCTTCCACTTTAACACGTGTGAGCTCAGGAGGGTTAAGACATGGACGGCGTCTGCCGCCTGCTCCTGCGAATAGCCCAGGCCTTCGCCAGCGAACTCCCTTTCGGGGAATTGGTCCACCAGGTTGAGAATCTCAACTATCATCAATCACTCCCTTGCCGGCGGCCGTCAGACTGTCACCTGGTCGAGGAGGGCGCGGCGCAGTCCCGTGTAGCGATGCACAGCTTCGAGATTATGGAGCGCCGCGCCGATCGCTTTCTTGGTGCCGACCAGGACCACGGTTTGCTTCGCCCGCGTGAGTGCCGTGTAGATCAGGTTGCGAGAGAGCATGACGAAATGTTGGGTCGAGACGGGCAAAACGACGGCCGGGTACTCGCTTCCTTGGCTTTATGCACACTTACTGCGAAGCCGTGCCCGAGTTCCAGCACGTCGGCGTAGTCGTAGATCACCTCGCGATCGGCGAAACGGACGACGACTTCCTGCTCTTCAAGGTCGAGATGGTCGACCACGCCCAGGTCGCCGTTGAAAACTTCGAGCTTGTAGTTGTTGACGCGCTGGATGACTTTGTCGCCCATGCGAAAGGTGTGCGCCCCGCGCATGAGTTCGGCCTTGCCCGGCGCCGCCGGGTTCAAGGCCTCCTGCAGGAGCGCGTTGAGTTTGGTGGCTCCCACCGTGCCGCGGTTCATCGGCGCAAGCACCTGGATGTCCTCGAGCGGGTGGTAGCCCAATCGGTTCGGCAGGCTTTGGGAGACGGTCTTGACGATCAGCGCGGCGATCTCCTCCGGCTCCTCCGCCTCGATGAAGTAGCAGTCGGCTTTGCTCTCGCCGGGTTTGATGAGGATGGGAAACTCGCCCTGGTTGATCTTATGGGCGTTGCGAACGATCAGGCTCTGGGCCGCCTGGCGGAAGACTTCGGTGAGGCGCGCCACGGGGATCTCGCCCGATTCGATCAGATCGCGGAGCACCGTGCCGGGGCCGACCGAAGGCAATTGGTCGACGTCTCCCACGAGGACGAGTTGCGAGGTCGGCGCGACGGCCTTCAACAGACTGTTGGCCAGCGGCAGGTCGAGCATCGAGGCCTCGTCCACCACGACCACGTCGGCCTCGAGCGGCGCCTCGTCGTGGTGTTTAAATCCCATCACCGCCGGGTCGAAGGCGAGCGTGCGGTGCAGGGTTTTCGCCTCCTCGCCCGTGACTTCGGAGAGTCGCTGTGCGGCCCTGCCCGTGGGGCTCGCCAAGAGCACCCGCTTGCGCATCGCTTTGAAAAGCGCGACCAGGCAACGCAGGGTGCTGGTCTTGCCCGTTCCGGGCTCGCCTGTGAGCACTAAGATGCGCTCCGACGCAGCGGTAAATACCGCCCGGCGCTGCTCCTCTGAGAGCGTGATTCGGTTGTGCTCGTTGTAGCGGTCGATCCAGGTTTCGATTCGCGCCCGGTCGGTCCGGACGGGCGTCGCGGCGAGGATCTTCAGACGTTTTGCCAGCGCCTGCTCGGCGAGCCAGAGCGGCGGCAGGTAGATGGCCAAGTCATCGGTGTGCTCGCCGGTCCGCACGGCCTCCTCGGCGATGAGCGCTTCGAGGATCTGGCCGAGTCTCGCCCTGTCTTCGACCTCCAGCGCCTCGGCGGCCTTCCTAACGAGCTCGCGCGAGGGCAGGTAGCAGTGGCCTTCGTCGCCTGCGGTTGAGAGCACGTACTGGAGGCCGGCGCGCAGCCGCTCCTCGGCGTCTAGGGGCATCCCCATGTTGCGGGCGATCTGGTCGGCGGTCTTAAACCCAATGCCCCAGATGTCGGAGGCCAGGCGGTAGGGCGCGCGCTCGACGATCGTAATCGCTTCATTGCCGTACTGCTTGAAGATCTTCACGGCGTAGGCCGTGCTCACGCCGTGGCCCTGGAGAAAGAGCATGACGGCCTTGACCTCGCGTTGCGCCTCCCAAGCCGCGCGGATCATCGCGACGCGCTTCTTGGAGACGCCGCGCACTTCGGTGAGGCGCTCGATCGCGCCCTCAATGATCTCGAGCGTCGTCAGGCCGAAGTGCTCGACGATGCGCTTGGCGGTGACCGGCCCGACGCCCTTGATCAGGCCCGAGCCGAGATATTTTTGGATCCCGGTGAGGGTGGCGGGGCGGGTGACCTCGTAGCCGGTGGCTTTGAACTGGTCGCCGTAGGTCGGATGGCTGACCCACCATCCGATTAATTTAAGGCTCTCGCCGGGCGAGAGGGAGGAGAAGTTGCCGGTGACGGTGATCGGATCGCGGGACTCGGGAGTGGTGAAGCGGAGGACGGTGTAGCCGTTCTGTTCTGAGTGAAAGGTGATGCTCTCGACCGAGCCGGCGATGGTCTGTGTGAGCAGGGGCGCTTTTTCCGCGGGCCGTGTTCCTGTCTGCATGTCGGGTGACCTCCGTGCCCGTGCGACGACCGCCGGGCCGGGGGATGCAAGTCTTCGCGTTAGTTATAAGCGCCGCGGGTCGTAGGCGCAAGCAATTTATTCGGCGCGTCCCCACGGCGAGGGGCTTTACCCGGACGACTCAATTCACCTTGTCGTAAATAAAATCAACTCCGCCGCTCTCTCCCGAAGTGTATTCGATGATTGCGCGCCAATAGTCGCAGGAGTCCGGGTCCGAGGTGAAAGTGACGCCGGCGATCGTGCGCGCTTTACGTTTCCCCCACGGGGTGACACGGCGCCCGGCGACGGCGCGGTTGATGATCTCGGCCAAAGTCATACCGCGCGGGCGCTTCCCCTCCCCGCCGGGAGTCTTCTTTTCGGCGAGGGCTTCGAGTAGAACCTGCGTTTCGACGGCGGTCAGACCATCGCCGGCCTTGGTCTGTCTCATGACTTCTCTGAAGGTCGGGCGGCGGCGCGCGGCGATCGAATCGTCGCGACCTGTCATGTAGAGCGCGCAGTAGCCGCAGTAGCCCTGTTCGGAGACTGCTTGGGCGACGCTCGCAATCGCGTAGTTCGTGCGGCAACAGGGGCAGTAAACCACCCCCGATGAGAGGAAGGCTTCAACCGCCGTGGACTTGGCTTTGGCGAGCGCCCCCTTGCCCGGTTTGCGGGGAGAGAGGCGCCTCCAAATGAAACCTTGGCTGTCGCGGTTTTGTTCCGCCCTCCCAGCAGTAGTCGTGCGGGAGCGTCCTTCTTGTGTTCGCATTTTCATCTGTTTCCTCGATACGCTGTGAGCTTCGCAGGCTTGGCTTACGAGACGTGAAGGTCGACGATTTTCAGTTGGACGGACTCGATGCCCTGCCAAGAGTTGATCTCAGGGGAAGCGAGCAGGCTCACTTCTGATACCCCCGCCAGCCGCTCCAGATGTTCGATTGAGTTCCACCAGAGGGCATCGAGCGCTTGGCCGCGCGGGCCGACGGTGAGCTTGAGGTGGCGGTCTTTGAGCACGCGCGTCTTGCGCAGCGGGACGGCGCGGAAGAGAAAGAGCGGCGCGGGGTTTCCCATTCCGAACGGGGCCAGGCGGTTGAGCATTTCGACTGTGGCCGGCGTGAGGTCTTCGGGCGCGAGTTCGGCGTCGGCCGTGAGCAGGCGGCCGAGGTCATCCTCTGAGAGGACGCGGTCGGCGTGGAGGTTCAGGCGGCGCCGGAGCGCCTCGAGATTGTCGGCCATGATGGTGAAGCCTGCGGCCATGGGGTGACCGCCGTACTTGATCACCAGGTCGCGCGCCGCCTCGAGGGCCTCGATGAGGTGAAAGCCTGCGATCGAGCGGCCGCTGCCGTGGGCTACGCCTTCGGCGTTAACGGCGGCGATGAGCGTCGGCCGGCCCGTCGCCTCGACGATCTTGGAGGCGGCGATTCCGACCACGCCGCGGTGATAGCCGTCGGCTTCGGCTCCGGCTAGGAGCAGCACTTTGTCCTTTAGCGGCCGGGCGGCGGTGACCTCCTCCAGCAGCCTCGCCTGCAGCGCGGATTGGATCGCTTGGCGTTCGGCGTTGAGTTCGTCGAGAACTTGGGCGAGGCGTCTGGCCTCCTCCATCGTCCGGGCGGAGAAGAGATCGAGGACGGCGTTGGCGTGCGCGATGCGCCCGGCGGCATTGATGCGCGGGCCGAGCTTAAAGCCCAGGTCGTCGGCGGTGACCGGGCCGGAGACGCGCGAAACTTCCAAGAGCGCCCTTAATCCGGGGTGATGTCTCTGCTCGGTGAGTGCCTTGAGGCCGTGGCAGACGATCGCGCGGTTTTCCGGGTCGGCGATATTTACCAGATCGGCCACGGTCCCGATGGCGACCAGCTTGACGAAGGAATCGAGCAGGCGCTCCCGCCTCCCGTCGCCCGAAAGGAGCGCGTCGGCGAGCTTGAGCGAGACGCCGCAGGCCGCCAGGTGTTGGTTCGGATAGCCCTCGCCCGAAGACCCTTTCGGACAGATGACGGCGAAAGCGTCTTCAGGTACGTCCTCGCCGTCCGGGAGGTGATGGTCGCAGATGATCACGTCGATCCCGAGCTTGCGCGCCAGGCTCGTCTCGGCGTGCGACTTGATGCCGATGTCGGCGGTGATGATGAGTTTAACGCCTTCAGTAGCCGCCCGCTCGACGACCGCCGCCGAGAGGCCGTAGCCTTCCGTGAAGCGGTCTGGGATGTAGCTGGTTACCAGCCCTTCGCCGCCGATCAGCTTAATGACGTTGGTTAGGATGACGCACCCGGTCGAGCCATCAACATCAAAATCAGCACACGCTAAGATCGGCTCGCAATCCCGGATGGCGCGGTGGATACGCTCGACGGCCTTCGGCATGTCGCGCAGCAGCAGCGGGTCGTGCAGGTGGGCGTGGAAGTCGGGGTTGAGAAATTTCCGGACCCCCTCGGCGGTCGTGAGGCCGCGGTTGATGAGGCAGCGCAGCAGCAACTCCGGTTCGTCGGTCTCAAAGGCGAGTTCGCCGAGGAGGGCCTTGTCGCACTCGGCGAGTCTCCACCTGGCGCCCGAGAGTCCGCGCGCGACGACGCGGTGGCGCCCTTCCGGCGCGCGCGGCTCGAGGGAGTTGAGGTCGCGCGGCGCGGACCGCGGGGCGTCGTGAATCATCGGGATCGAAGGCTTCATCCTTGCGGCGTTTAGTTTCGGAGTGCGAGGAGCGCGAGCAGCGCCCGCGCTTCCCTCACCCGCGGGTCTTCCTCCCCTTGCCCGCCGGGGGTGAGACCATCTACGTATGCGAGTACGCCGGCCAGCGCCTTCGCCAGGCGGACGCGCGGGTTTTCTTCGCTCTCCATGGGCGTTTCACCGTCGGCTTCATAGACGACGGAATTCCTAAACTCTGCGTCTCCGGCTTCATCGACCAGAAAGCTGGTCACCTGCTCGGCGTACTCCACGTCGAGCCCGTCCCGGCCGTTGCAAGGTTGGAAGAGGGCGTGGAGGTTGACCCGGCCTTCGGCGGCGGAGATCGCCCCCTGGTGCGTTTCGGCTTTGACGTTTTTGACTCCGACGCGAACGACCGCGTAGAGGTGAACCTGGTGTTGTTTCATCGGGTGAAGAGCGGGAGCCAGACGGCTTGCGGGGTCGCTCGCGCTGTGGTCTCCGAGGCCAGCCGCGTTTTTTCTTTGAGTAGTTTGTCGAGTAATCTTTTTTTCCCGGGGAGAGAGGCGGGGAGCCTCGGACCGGCGGCGCCGGCGGAAGTGCGGATGAATTCGATCAGCCCCTCCGTTCCCCAGCTAAACTCGGCGCAGATTTCGACGACCGCCTTTTCCGTGAGGGCGCGCTCTGATTGCCGGCGCGAGATTTCTTGCCGCTCGGCCCTCAAGAGCGGTTCGAAGAGAGGCCGTTCGCGCTGTTGATCGTCTTCCCTCGCGTGCCCGGTCATCTTTCAGGTCTTTCTGCCGGCAGAGTCTTCTGCAGCGGCGGGGGTATTTGGAGGCGGGCAGTAGGGGACGAATCCATTGGCGACCCCGCTCAGGAACGCCTCCGAGTTGTAGCAGATCCACTGGGCGGCCGAAGGGAAGCCCATCCGGTCGAGTTCGCGGGCAATCGCGCGGGGGGAGCCGATCCTGTCCCGGTAGTTCTCGATGGCGAACTCTAATCCCGCCAGAACCGACGGCGTGACGGGTATCGGGCCTTTCATGGTCAGGTTCTCCGAAGGTCGGGGCTCGCAGGTGCGAAAGCATCCGTCGTGCCACCCCCGGAAAGCCGCATTAGTTCTAGGGTTTTTCCGGCCCTCTTTCCGGGCGGCTCCCGCCCCCGCCAGAGGAGCATTGCCCTCGGGGGGGGTGCCCTTGAGCACCTGGCGCTGCGCCAACAGCCTGCGCAGGAAGGACTCCCTGGCGCGCGGGTCGTAGCCGGCCGCCCACGGGCACTGGACCGCCAGCAGGTCGGACTCGCTTATGCAAGCAGCTTTGATAAATACATGGCCCCTCTTCGGTCTCCGTCGGGCGAATGGAAGCATTCTCATCTCGGAGGGATCAACGGAGCGAGGGAAGCTTTAATCTTATGACTCCGGGGGCACGGGCAGGCTTTGGACGCAGGCTTCGCAGAGTCGTTCCATGCGATTAGAAAGATTCGTCACCGGCCGGTATAGTTCTTCCCTGCCAGCGGCCGTTTTTCCGCATAACGCGCAGGACGCGCGCGACCCGCCGGTGCGGATGGCGATAGCCGGAGCACCGAGCGCAATTCTGATTGCTTCAGGCGCCGCCCGCGCCTATCATACAAACGGCTCGATGCAACATAAGCGGGTCGCAACGAGCCTCGCCACAGAGCATCACGTTGAAGGTGCGACGCGCAATGGCTGATCCAGACTACATTGTCAAAACGTTTGAATTCAAGTTGCGCACGAACAAGAAATTCGTGGCCGCTTGCGAGGAGAAGCTTGAGCAAGCGAGGTTCGTTTACAACTGCGCACTTGAACATCGCAAACTGAACTACCAAACCTACGTCAAGTATTCGGTCAACTTCTGCCAGCAATCCCGTGAATTGACTGAAGCCCGCAGCCTGCTCCCTGAAGTCAAGGCTTGCTTGCGCACGATTCAGAGCGATGCTTTGGAGAAGTTGGACGCGGCGTTTCAAGCCTTCTTCAAGCGTGTGGCCAAGGGAGACGCGCCTGGCTTTCCCAGGTTCAAAGGCCAAGATCGCTACCATACCTTTTCGCAAAAGATCGAGCCTCAGCGTGGTTGTCCGCTGAAGGGCGATAAGTTGACCGTGCCGGGCGTCGGTACTTGCCGCGTGCGGTTGAGCCGAGAGATCGCAGGTACGGTTAAGCAACTGAGAATCACGCGGCGCGCCGATGGTTGGTTTGCGCTCTTGGTCTGCGATCTCGAGAAGCCAGCCGTCTTGCCCGTGATTGGTGAGAGCGTCGGGATCGATGTCGGACTGGAAAGCTTCGCCACGCTCTCGACCGGCGAGGTGATTGATAATCCGCGCTGCTTGCGGAAGGCTGAGCGCCAGTTGAAAACGGCCCAGCGGAAAGTGTCTCGCCGGAAGAAAGGTTCAAACCGCCGCAAAAAAGCCATCAGAGAATTGCAGCTCCAACATCTGACGGTTAAGCGGCAACGGCGAGATCACCACTTCAAGACCGCCAAGTCCATCGTCAAAGAATTTGATCGTATCGCGGTCGAAGACTTGAAGATTAAGAACATGGTCAGGAACCCCAAGCTGGCCAAAAGTATTGGTGACGCGGGCTGGGGAGGCTTTCTGGAGATTCTCACCGTCAAGGCTGTGAGTGCCGGTCGGGAGATAGAGAAAGTCGCACCTGCGTACACCTCGCAGGATTGCAGCCGTTGCGGAGAGCGCTGTCGCTTGAGTCTCGCCTGTCGCGAGTTCAAGTGTCTGGTGTGTGGTTACGTCGCTCATCGTGATGTCAATGCTGCGCTCAACGTTAAGGCGCGGGCGCTGGGAAGTAACGACCCAGGGAGCACACTTGCAGGTCAAGTGTGCTCTGCGCCATCGGGGAGTCAGGCGGTAGTTCCAGCGCCTGCCAGTGAACCGAGAACAGAGGCGGCAGAACCTGTCGTGAAGGTTCTTCGGCTGAACACGGACGTTCAGCCGCTCTTCCGCGCCTGACGCCAAATAACGCGCAGGTTTTGTTCTTACGCGGCTTGCACCTCACCCACACCTGCCGCCCGTAGAAGGAGACGAGTCCGACTAGCCCTTCCCCTAGTCGGACGGCAAGGTAGTATTGTGTGCGCATGGGCGTGACTGTTTCCTGTCAGTAGGAGTCGACGTAGAAGCTGAGTTCCCCGTCCTCGCCGATCAGGTGGCGCCACTCGGCGGCGTACGCTTTCATGTTCTTGATGAGCGACTTCAGGTCACCTTTGTTCACCCTGATCCCCTGCTCCCTGAGGCTTTCGTGAAAACTGGTGGCGTTAAAGCGCCCGTCGTATTCGACGTAGTCGAGGGCTTTGGAGCCTTCTTCGATCCAGACGACTTTGCAGTCGCCGTATTCGAAATCGTCGCTTGCGGTGTCGGCCCTGGCGGCAAGGTCATGCAGCAGGGCGATGAATTCTTCGGGCTCGATGAAGATGCCGGAGTGGCGGCCGCGGATTTCTTTTACGGGCCTGAAACTTTTGCTCATCACGCTCCTCGTTGAGGCCGGATTACTGCCCGGCCCGTTCCGGCGGTTAATCGAAGGAGAAGCCCAGCTGCGCGGCGGGAGCCTCCTCGGTTTGCTGTTTTTTGCCGGCCCTCTTGCGCGCCTTGGCCTTTTTCTTTCCGCTCGGCGCCGAGAGGTCGAATAACTCGTCCCAGGTGTGGGCGGAGACCGGCATGTATGAGGCGAGCGGGTGGCCGGCTTCGGCGTGCGTTTCGGCCGCCTCCGGCGCCTCGTTTTCTTCGGCTTCGGTGGCCGCGGCGGCAAAGTCCGGGGCCGATTCCGCCGGCGTCTCAGTGGCTGCGGTCGCGAGTGAGAGCGGGGGTTCGACCCGCATCTCTTCAGCCTCATCGGCCGGGGCGGCGATTTCTGAGATCGGCGCGAACACTTCCGGCTCGTCAGGTTCGAGTCCCGAGCCGGCGGTGACTTCTTCAGCCGACGGAGGTGCGGTCTCTTGGCTTAGAGTCTCCTCGTCGGCGGCGATGAGGCGAGTGCTGAAGACCGGATTGAAGGCCTCATCGGTGAGGGCCGAGGGGGCTGTGCCGGAGTCGAGGTCGAAATCCTCGGAGGCCAGTTCGAGGTTGAGCGCCTCGAGCCTGGCGCGCAATTCCTGGTATCGCTCGGCGTACTCCCAACCCGATTCGAGCTCTCGCTGGATGTTTTCGTGGCGGCGCTGGTTGGTCTGTAGTCGCCGCTCTGCGGTTTCCAGCCGCCGCTCGATGTGCCGTAGCTGGGCGTCCACCGACTGCGGGATGCCGGCGTCGGACTCGCCGATCGAGCAGGCGTAGCCGACCTCCGACCCCTCGAGCTTGAGCAGGATTTCGGGTTCGGCGATGAGCGTGGCGAAGGCCCGGCCGGCGGTCAAAGGGGCGGAGGCCGAGGCGTGGACGCGGAAGCCGAGGTAAGAGCCGAGCTCGCGGGTGACCGAGCCGAAAGAGAGCGCCTGGCGGGCGACGGCGTAGGCGAGCTGGCGGAGGTGCGCCCCGGCGTCCTCGCGGCGGCGGAAGGTGACGGTCTCCTCGCTTCCGAGGCGGGCCTTGAGGGTCATTTCGAAGATCGATTCGGACTCTTCCCGCCCGGCGGCCTTGGCCGCGGCAAGCGCCTTCCCTTTCGCCTCCCGGGCCGCCCGCGTGGCGGCGTCCCGGGTCTCGATGGCGCGGCGATGAGCGGCGATCTCGCGCTCGATCTCGGCGATCTCCAGCGGCAGGCCCCTGGCTTCGGCGCGGTAGCGGTTGTGCGAAGCGAGCCAGACCGAATACAGTCTTTCAAGCTTCGTGATCTCGACCTCGACGCCGACGCGTTCGAGCACCTTCGGGTTGCCGGAAGCGATGGCCTTGATTTGCGCGGCGGTGAGCACCGCCTGGTCGACATCCTCGGCGGTGCGGGCGGTGACCTCGCCCGCCATGATCTGCGAGATGAAGCGCAGCTTCGACTCGATGAGACTCCACAGGAAAGCGTCGAAGGAGGACTCGGTCACGTAGTTGTAGACCTCCACCTCTTCGTAGGTGTTGCCCTGACGCTGGATCCTGCCCACTCGCTGCTCGAGGTCGGCGGGGCGCCAAGGACAATCCAAATTATGCAGCGCCTTGCAGTGCTCCTGGACGTTGGTCCCCGTGCCCATTTTTTCGGTGGAGCCAATCAGGATCCGCACGCGGCCCGCGTTCACGTCCCGGAACAGTTGCGCCCGCTTGGCGGCGGTCGTCGCCTCGTGGATGAAGGCGACCTCCTCGGGCCGGACTCCCTGCTCTTCGAGTTGGCGGCGAATTTCCCCGTAGAGGCCGTCGCGCGCGATCGCCTCCTCGCTCGTCTCGTAGGTGGCCTGGGCGAGCGCCTCGGCTTCGACCCCGAGGAGATCTGCATCGTCCGCTCCCGTCCCGGGCGACCCCGGTTCGGACTCAGAGCTTTCGTCGTCCCGCTGGCGACCGCGTTGCGGCGCTTCGCCCTTGTCGGGCGGCTCTTCGTAGTAGAAGATCTGTCCGAGGCCGCCGGCGCCGTCGGTGATTTCGGACTCCCTCACAGCCGGGATGACCTGGTCGGGCATTTCGATCGTTGTCTCCATTGTCTGCATGGGGGAAGTGTTCCTGGGTGGCTGGGGAGAGACAGGGCGCTCCTCTACATCTCTAGTGCGCCCCGCTAGCATATTGCTCGGGACGGCGGCCCGGGCGCGGGTCGTCGTCAGGGTTGCCGCCGAGGGCGACATGGGCGAGGTAGCCATCGCGCTCTCTGGCCGTGAGGGGGCGGAGGCGGCGGGCGCGGCGGTATAGTTTCCAGGCTGCGAGCCACATCTCGGGGGTCGCGGCGTTCTCGACTTCGGCCTCCGGGAAGAGGATCTTGAAGGCGAGCAAGGTCGCCCTCACCAGCGTGTCGTAGGCGCCTTCCTCCGTCTCGCAGTAGCTGTTGATCGGGTTTGAGGGATTCACCCAGGTGCCGGCGAATTCCTGGCGCAGGATCTCGACCGCCGTCCCGTCGAGTTTTTCGCGCCCCGGCAGGTTGAAGGAGATGAGGTCGGAGGTGTAGAAAGGCTCCACCTCGCCCGTCGCGTCGGCGAGCTTCAGGCCCGAGACTTCGGCGATGCGCTCGGCCAGGCGGGCGAAGCGCGCGAACTTTTCGCGTCCGAGATCCGGCGGTCGCGACCACGCATGGATGAGGTGGCCTTCACTCACCCGGCCTCCTTTAAGTCTCTGCCGGCGCGGCCCTTCCCCCGCCCAGGGCGGCGAAGGCGCGCAAGTTTTTGCGCTCATAAATCTTGAGGCGGCCTCCGAGGATGATTTGCGCGTAAGCGCGGTAAGCTTTGACCCAGCCGCGCAGGTCCGCGCCGGGCCAGACGGTGGCTTCCGGAAACCGGACCGAGAGCGCGACGAGGGTGAGTCGGACGAAGCGGTCGTAAGGGAGGCCTTGGGTCTCACAGTAATCGGCGTAGAGCCCGTCTTCTTCGTAAAGGCTCGGGTCGAGTCCTGAGACGTCGCGTTCGAGCAGGAAGTCGTCTCCCTTCTCGTCCTCTTCTTCCAAGCCGTCATTGAAGGCGATGAGCTCCGGTCCGAGGCAGGGGCCGTCCTCGGTCCCGTAGCTTAACTCGCACCCCACGTGCGGGGCGAGCGCGGCGAGGTCGGCGAGGAGGAGGGCGAAGCGCTCGCGGTCGAGTACCGGCGGGCGCTGCCAGTGATGTTGGTAGTAATTGTCCGGGCGATTCATCGTTTTATTCTTCAGGCACTCTGATTTTGACCGTGCGCGCCCAGGGCGGGGTCTCCCCTTCGCCGATCAGGCCGACCACTACTTTCGTGCCCCTGGGCGGGGTCTCCGGCCACGGAGTGCAGCCATCGGTCAGGCAGATGATCACCTGCGGGGTCGGTTTGAGTTTTAAGGCGTGGTCGAAGCCGACCCGCATGTCGGTCCCGCCGCCGCCTAAGAGTGTGATCTGCTCGGGCCGGAAGACTTGCTGGCAGGCGTGGACTGCGGCGTCGACCGAGAGGACGGTGACCGCCTTGTGGAGCCCGAGGCTGGCCAGCACGCCGCCGACTTCGGCGATGACCTGGGCAATCATCTTGATGCTCATCGACCCCGAAGTGTCGGCGATCACGGCCACGTCAGGGACCGGACGGCGCAGGGCGGGGATGATGATCTCGGGGAAAGCGGACTGGCGGCGAGAGCGCTGCCTGTAGGAGTAGTCCAATTGGCCGGAGGCCTCGGAGACAGCCCGGCGGATCAGGGCCGGCAGTTCCCTCATCCAGTTGATCTGCGGTTGGAGCTTTTCCTCGGCCCAGCGCTTCCAGCCCGCCGGGACCGAGCCGCGGGTCCTGGAGTGTTCGAGGATCTGCTGCGCGACATGGCGGCGGAGCAGTTCGGCTGCGGCCGGTGTCATGCCCGGGACGTCGACCGAGCGCGAGGACGGGGCCGGGAGTTCGTAGTCTCTCTTCCTGCCTGCGGCGGCCGACCCGCAGCGGCCTGAGCCCACGGTTCCGGGCGCGGTGAGGGTGGAGTCGCCTCCGCCTTTTTTCCCCTTGCCCTTGCCGCCCTTACCCTTGCCGTTGCCGCCGCCGGGGGATGCCTCTTTCATCTTCTTGAGGAGTAACTCGTAATACTCTTCCCAGAGCCGGCCGTCGGGCAGGCCATAGCCGGTGGGGGTGCAGGGGGTAAACTCTTTTTCGGTGACGGCGCCCGTCTCTGGGTCGATCTCGGCGACCTTCCTCGGCAGGCTCAGCCCCTCGCCGAGGATGTCGTCGTTCAGCTCGCAGTCCTGCGCTTTGTTCGCGAGGTCTTCGTCGGCGTCCATCTCGAGTGACCGCTGGTGGTGGTCGCGGATCAGGTGGCCGAGTTCGTGGACGAGCACGCCGGCCGTCTCTTCGACGGTCCAGAGCCCGACGGTGTGGGGGTTGTAGTAGACGCGCCAGTACTGATCGCACCCCATGGTGTCGATCTTCTCGGTCGGGACCAGGGTCAGGCTGTAGAACCCGCTCGCGAAGTACGGGCGCTCCTTGGCGGCCCTGATCCTGGCCACCATCACCGGGTCCAGGTCGCGCTCCCGCGTCCCGGGCGCGCAATTTTTCGGCTTGCTTGACATGGTGGTGTGTTTGCTCCTTCCGGGCCGCGGGGCCGGCCAGAGGGTCGGGGGACGTCCTGCGCTTCGCGTGGCTGTCTGGCAGTGGCAAACGAGTGCCTCCCGCTCGACTTTTCAAGGGGAATGAGGAAACGGCCCTGGGCTCACTTATCCCCGGGCCGGGAGGGGACGAGCCACCTGAGGCGCCAGGCGCCGGAGGCGTCGCGGGTGAGGGCGGCTTCCGAGAGGCAGAGGTTGTAGTCGGGCAACTGGCGCGCGGCAAGCACTACGAGCTCGGCTGCGGAATCGCGCCGCAGCACCTCGAAGACGAATTTCCCGGCGACGACCGCGATCCCGGCCCGCCGCACCTCGCGGTCCCAACGCCGCGGGTCGCTGAGGCCGGCCTTGACGTAAGCCACCTGGCCGAGCGGTTCCGCGTTGTCGGCCCAGAGGCTGGCTACGCCTGAGCGGATGACGTGGTGGGCGTGGCGGCCGACTGAGGCTAAAGAAGCCCGTGCCGAATTCGCCGGCTCCTTGTAGGGGTTGGCGGTAGTCGCAAGTCCGCAGCAGGCGGGCCGCTTCGGCGCAGATCTCGTAGACCCTCCAGGGCGACCTGTGCCTGTTGGTCAGAAAGTCGCGCGCCAGGCGCAGAGGGTCTAGGGCGCGAGTTTTATGTGACGCCCTGGCGGCGCGCCTGGAGGACGCCTCCTGGAAGGCCGGCCTGAGAGCAGGCGGGAGCCGGGAGGCGATTTTCTCCCTCCAGGCCCGGAGGACCTCCCGGCAACGACATTCCTGGCCGCCGAGGGCCTCATAAGATTGGTCTTGGTGTCTGCTCGGATGATCCTTGAGGACGATCCGGCCGCTGGGGCGGAGGGCGATGGCGTGGAGCTTGCCCTCGCACTGTACTTTCGCTTCGATCGCTTGCCGCTTGAGCGGCGGTCTGACTTTCATTTCCGGCCCCCTTTGACATGGTAGGACAACTCATTGCCCCCCGCTCAAAAAGCCCTGCCCCGGAAAGAGTTATCAATGACCCAGCGCGGGGGCTTGATCCCGTTGGGCACCAAGTCAATTTAAGTTTATAACTGCGGGGTGAGTGACGTTGAAGAGTAGAGGTGGGAAGAAAAAATCTTTGGGCGGGGCTAAGCGGGAGGAGGTCGCCAGGCTCAAGGCGCACATCGCCGAGAACGAAGCGAGGTTGCGCGAGGGCCTGACGGCTTCCGGCGCGCCAACGAGGCGCTGCAGGGAAGCCACCGGACGGATAGTTACTGCGCAGCGCGAACGCCTCACGCGGTTTATGGGAGTGTCGCTTTCGGCGGTCGGGAAGAAGGGCGCCTGAGACGGCCTCTTCTCTCCCGGTGCCTGGTCAGGGGCAGCGCCAGGGACCGGGCGGATGGGCTAGGAGCCGACGGCGGCGGCCTTTTCGACTAAAGGTTGCTTGACGAGGCCTTCGCGTTCGTCGTCGCCTTCGATCCGAAAGATCTCTTTCTTGGCAGGGATGATGTTCGGCTCGGCCTCGTTTTTACTGTAGGCCTGGATGGCCCGCTCCACCCGGCCGTAGATCTCGTCGCGCTGGGCGGCGGTGTGGTTTTCCCTCTCCCGTTCCTTGACGATGCGATTGCGGAGCTGGATGATGAACTTCTCTTCCTTCCTGAGCGGTTCTTCCTCGTCGGACGAGAACCCGTTGGCCAGCAGTTCAGCGAACCTGGTGAGCTTCTTTTTCGAGACGTGGTAGTAGGCGCGCGCGATGGCCGCCCCGACGTAGCCGATCGAGAGGCCCGTGGAGTGGTTGCGGAGCAGGTCGTGCGCGAAATCGATCGCCTCGCGGTTCTTCTCGAAGAAGCCGAGGAGGTCCATCCTGATCGGTTTGAGCTGGCGCGCCCCGTGCGGGACGTGGAGCGCCCCGCTGTACATCTCGCGCGCGATGGCCGTCTTGAGCGTGTTGACGTCCTCGCCGAAAGCCATTGAGAGTGCGTGGCGGTCCGAGCGCTTGCGCCCGTCGTCGATGGCGGCAATCGCCTTCTCCGTGAGGCCGTGGGCGACCACCAGTTTGACGGTCCTGCCGGTCTCGACGATCGCGGTCAGGCGGTTCTGCCCGTCCCTCAGTCTCCCGCGCGCGTCAAGCCCGATCCCTTGATGGGTCATCTCAAATAACCCCTCATTGATCAATCGTTTATAGCGATCCACGTCGGTCCGGCTGACCGGCCGGTTGCAGTGGTTTTTGGCCAAGTATTCTTCCGCCTTGGCTGGCGTGATGGTTTCAGTGTCAAGTGTCAATGCCATATTTTTGGTGCTCCTTTGGTCCGGCCTGATCCCGGCGCCACCCCCCCTAAAGTTGGCCGGTCCGGCCCTCGGGCATGAAATCTATGTTTCGAAAGTCTCGCGGGTGCGCCGCCGATCATAGCACATCGGCTCCCGCTATGGGTGAAATTTTCACTTCACGGGTCCAGGGACTTTGATCGTGGGAAAGGCGGATCTTCAGCGGGAACGGGGGGCAAAAGCGCCTGGGAAGATTAATTGTCCGGCGCGGAAGGCCGGCGGCGCCTTAACCGCATCGGCTGGCGGCGCCGCCCGGCCGGCGGAGTTCTGCGGGAGGGGGTTATTTGCCGAGTAGTCCGGCGGCCTTGAGGATCGGCGTGAGGGCGGCCACCTGGGACGGGACGCCTTTAGCCCCTTTGGGCTGGTTCTGGGCCAGGTGGCGCGCCGCCATGACGGCGATGTCCGGCTTGCTAGCCTCGACTGCCTTAACGATCACGTCCCAGCCCCGAGACCAGCGGTCCGGGGTGTTGTTATTGACAATCGCCGCGGCGACTGAGGCGAGGATGGCGTAGGCCTGATCCCCGCGCTCGGGCAACTCCAGGCCGGCGGGATTCTTGATGATCTCTTCCGGGTCGGGCAGGTCCATGTTTTTCATCCAGTTGATGAACTCCAGGGCCTCGCCCTCGCCGACGCACCCCGAGGCGAGTTCGGCCGTCTCATCGATGTCGCCCCCGGTGAGCGCCAGGTAGCGCGAGGCGGCGTCCCATGAGCGCGGGCTTGGCCAGGCGCGACCGGCGTTAGAGGTCTCTTTCGGGACGACGAGCAGCTTGGCCGGACAATGATTGATGTAGCCCGCCACGAGCGACCGGGCGCGGGCCCAGTCCACCAGGGAGAGGTTCTCGCTGGCGAAGGTGATTTGCGGCGCCTCGCCCCAGTAGACGGGGAACTGCGCGGTCCAATCGGGGGTGTTGAGCGTGAAATTGTGGTGGGTGAAGCGGTTCGCGAGTGGGGGCGCGAGTTCCCAGCCGCCCGCAGCCTGGTCGGGTGGGTTGGCGGCGGCCACTACCCGGACGAGTTCCGCCGGGAGTTTGAACTCGCCGACCACTAATTCGTTGGCCACGCGCAGGAGCGCGGCCTGGACCGCAGGCGGGGTGCAGGTGATTTCGTCGATGAAGACGATGGTCGGCCTTTCGCCGGTGGCGGCCTTAACCGCCCAGTCCGGGGGCGCCAGGCGCGCCACGGTATAGCGCTCGCCTTTGACTTCGATGCCCTGCTGGTCGATGACCGGGAGGCCGCCGAAGTCTTGGGGCTCACGGATCGAGGCGATGATGGTGATGCACTCATAGCCCTTCCTGCGGCAGTAGGCGCGGATCAGGGAGGACTTGCCGATGCCCGGCGGCCCCCAAAACAGCGGGGGGACTCCGATTCTGATGGCATAGTCGAGGATCTTGGTGATGTGCATGGGGACTGGCAGCGCTCCTTTGAAATGCTCAGAAAAACCGTGGGCACTCTTCTGCCGACCACCGGACATTTCGCTCCCGCGAGGGCGCGGGACCGCTCGGGCCGCCAGCGCTCAGGGCATGCCCCCTTGCTTCAAAAGGGCGAGCCCCGAAAGCGAGGTCCCGCAGGGAGGTCTTGAAAGGTAGTTACGGATGGCGTTCCGCATCGCCTAATCTCCCCGAGGCTCTCTCCCAGCTCCGCAACTTCCCGCGCCGCGAACAAAAGATCGTCAAAGCCTCCCGTCGCCGAGCGACTCTTTTTTCCAGCCGCGACTGTGGCAAGCCGGACCGCCACCTGGCGCTGATCGCAGCCGTTTACGGGAAGATGCCGGAGGGTAGGTGTCGGGAGATTTCGGAGGCGACCAGTGACCGCGTCGAGACGGTCCGATGACGTGATCTGAAGGGCGGCCAACCCTGGCCTCGTCTAGGCACGCCGCTTTCGACGACGAAGCCTCGGGCCGGGCGTTTTTTCAGGCTATTTTCCGGGGGCGGCTTGCGCATCCGGTTGCGGCTCGGCCTGTTTAACGATCCAGTCTTCGGCCAGCGGGATCCCGCTCTTCTCGAAGGACTCTGTCCACTCGAGCGCCGACCGGTGCCCCTTCTCGAAATAGGCTGGGTCCTCCTCCCTGGTGACGAGTAGCCTGACCTCCGTCACCTGCTTGGTCTCGACGTCGTAGCGGTAGACCCGGTGCCAATCCCCGATGACGCGAGTGGTGGTGGCGAGGTTGATCTTGGCGTGATCGGTGATGAAGCCGAGGACGGGCTCGCCGCCTTCCGTGCGCGGCAAAGTGCCGACGGGCAGCTCCAGCCTGGTGAACCGCGGGTGCTTGAAATGGAGCGAGAGCATCAGCGGGACGTGGTTAGGCACCGGCTTGTTCGGCCCGAAGGGATTCTTCCCTTCGCGGTTGAAGGCCTCGATCGCCTGGTAGATCTCTGAGAATAGGACGGGCGTCATCATGGCCGTTACCCTCTTGCTTGGCGCGCGCTCGGGCCGGAGCCTCTTAGGGTCCTGGGGCAATTCCGGTGCCAGCGGGGCCGGCTCAGGCCATTTCTTCGCGCGCGTCTTCGTCCACCAGTTTGTCGTCGTAGTCCCAGCTTGGGTTGCTCCCGTCTGAGAAGGTTTCGATTACGAGGTGGGCGATGCCGCAAGAACTGAGTGCGGCGGCGAAATCCTCGTCCCCCTGCCACTCGCAGGCGTCGCCGATGTTAAAGTCCTCGTTGTTGCCTCGCCAGACTCCCTTCCCCTGCTCGGTCTGCCGGACCCAGCGCGTGACCGCCCGCGTGAGGAGTTCCTTGAAGATCCGAACGTTCCCGGCGCGCTCCCCTTCCTCGCCGAGATCGGCCTTGGCGCGCTCGTAAGAGGTGACGGCGCCTGCGGGCAACTCGCTTTCGGAGTAAAACTCGGCCGTGACGGCGGCGAAGGTCCCCGGCTCCCACGGCCGGGGGATGATGACGCTGACGCTGATTCTTTCGGCTTCGCCGGCCATCGATGCTTTGGTCTGCGATGGGTTGATCGCTTTTCTCAAGCTGGCGGTCTCCTTTGAGGGGTGATGATCGGCGGCTATTTGCCCTTGCCCTTGGGCGTGCTCAGGTCCAGAAAAATAAGCTGGGTTCCGTTGCGGTCCCGCGTCTTGCGGTAGATGCGGGTGACGTTTGAGACCAAGGCTGTGATCTTGGTGCCGACCTCGGGCGGGAGCGTCGGGTTGACCAGGCGCATGTCGAGCGCCGCCTTGCGCGCGTCGGAGGTGATCTTGAGGAGGTTGTCCTCGTCCGGCTTGACCAGCTTGTTCCTGACCTGGTCGGTGCGCCTGGCGAGCTCGCGGGTGTATCGCTTGAGCGCCGGCGTGGCCGGCACCGAGACCACCTGGACGCCGCCTCCGGCGAGGCGTGGCCGCGGCAGTTGGAGTTGTTCGGCCGTGCGCACGTCGAGGACCTGCCGCCAGAGGTCGGAGAGTTCCGGCAGGTTGGTGAAGCGGTTGAAGCGGGTGTTGCTGCGGAAGCCGCTCCCGTCGGGCTTCATCTCGAGGCCCGTCGAGGTGTCGGCGAAGGCCTGCACCCACGCGTCGAAGTGGTCGAGGCCCAACTCTTCGAGCAGTTCGGGCTGCAAGTACTTCATCTGGATGAACACCTCGCCCAGGGAGTTCATCACGGGAGTGCCGGTGGCGAAAACCACCCGGCCGCCCTGACTCAAGACGTGCCGAGTTTTGAGCAGCATATCAAAAGCGCGCTGCGAGTCTCCCGTCGGGAGGCCCGCGATCCGGCTCATCTTGGTCATGACGTTGAGGTTTTTGAAGGAGGCGGACTCGTCCACGAAGAGGGCGTCGATGCCGAGTTCCTCGAAAGTGACCGTGTCCTTGGAGTCGCGCCGGATGGCGGCCTCTTTTTCCCTGAGCTCGGCCGACATGCGCTTGACGTGGCGCTCGATCTCCTTGATCGTCTTGCGGGCGACGGCGCCGCCCTCGGCCCTGAGCTCGTCCAGGTGCTGGCGCAGCCGGTCGATCTCCCGCTCCAGGTGGTCGGTGACCGTTTGCGGGCGCAGCGGGAGCAGCTTGAAGGAAGAGTGGGGAACGGTGACCAGGTCGTAGTCGCCCAGGGCCACGGCCGACATCAACTCGCCGCGCTGGGAGGCCGAGAGGTCCTCCTGCGAGGGGACGAGCAGCTTGATGTCCGGGTAGAGACGGCGCGCCTCGTCGGCCCACTGGCCGGTTAGGTGATTCGGCACCACCGCCATCGCTTTACGCGCGATCCCGAGGCGTTTCATCTCCCTGGCGGCGGCCACGCAGGCCATGGTCTTCCCCGCCCCGACCACGTGGCCGAGCAGGGTCGCCCTCTGCTGCAGCATCTGCCAGACGACGTCGAGTTGGTGAGGCCTCAGCGTGATCTCGCTCGAGGCGCCGGGCAGCGTCAGGTGCGAACCGTCGTAGCGGCGCCGGCGCATGCAGTTGTAGCGGGTGTTGTAGATCCCGGCCAGGCGCTCGGCCCGCGCCTCTTCTTCCCAGACCCAGGATTGGAATTTGAGTTTGATTTCGGCCGCCTTGGCCTGGGCCGCGATCGTTTCGGGCTCGTTGATAATGCTCTTGTTCTTCGGCGGGTTTTTCGGATCGGGGACCTGATCGTAGACGAGCGAGGTCCGCAGGTTGAGCGCGTCGGCGATGAGCGTGACGGCGTTCGCGCGCGAGGTGCCGTAGACCTGCGTGGCCTCGGCCGAGCGGGAGGCGAAGAAGTCCGGGGGCTCGACGGTCCACTGCGCAAGCGTCTCGGTGTATTTCACCTTGCCGCGGTAGTCGGGCACGAGGTGCCGGATGAACTCCTCGACGACATCCGGCGGGACCCAGCCCGACCCCAGCCGCGCCACGATCTCACCCGGCCCGAGCGTTTTGGGCAGGACGGCCCGGAGCGCCTCGACGTTTTCCTCGTAGCGCGGGTCCAGGGCGGCGGCCGCCTCGGCCTCCTCCAGTTTGGCGCGGACGTGGCCCGAGAGGTAGTGGTCCGCGGTCTGGAGTTCGCCCGAAGGGGTCTCGTAGACGATGCCCCGCAGCGCCTCGCGCGCCTCCGCGGGGGCCTGCGCCGAGAGCTTGGCGATGTATTCGAGGTCGACCCGCCCCTTCTCGTTCAAGCAGCGCAGCAGCGCCTCCTTGGGCGTGCCGGTCTCTGCCGGCTGGACGGCCGGGCGGATGGTCCGCTGCGAAAAGATCGAGGCCTTGGCCCACACGCCCTTGCGGTCGGTGAGGACCTCCAGGGCCTTGAGGAGCGGCACGAGGGGCGAGCGCTTCTTGAACTCGCGCAGGTTCCTCGGATGGTTGATGTAGCCGTACCTGGCTTTGAATTCGTCGTAGAGGCGGTTGAGCTTCCCCTGGCCGAGTTCCAGGATCTCGTCCGGCGCCTCGATCAGTTGCAGGGCGATGACCTTCTTGACCAGGGTGTAGATGTCGAGCAGGCGCGTGGCGCGGTCGGCGGCGTCGCCGTGGAGCTTCGCGAAGTCGACAGCTTCCTTGGCGTCGCGGTCGTAGCCTTCGGCGCTTTCAGCCGGTCCGGTTTCGGCGGCTTCGGCCGGCGCCGGTGGAACGAGCGTCCCGGCAGGCAACTGTGATTCGAGGGCCGCCTTAAGCGTCTCTGCCAGGTCCCCGGCGTTACTCTTGACGGTGAAGCCGCGGCCGGCGTGGTAGGTGTTGCCGGCCTCGGGCCGGCCGAGTAAGAGTTTGGGGTTTGAGACGAAGAGGCTGTTGATTTCGATGGCCTCGCCGCGGTATCCCTGGAGGCCGGTGTCGGCGAGTTCGAGCCACACGGGGAGGCGCTCCGGGTCGAGCGAGACGGGCCGGGCGCGCTTGCGCAGCACGAGGAGGTCGGCGACGACGTCGGTGCCCGCCATCTTGAAGGCGTCCGAGGGCAGGCGCACGGCCGAGAGTAGCTCGGCCTGCTCGGCCAGGTGTTCGCGCAGGCGGCGGTCGCGGGCGTCCAGGAGGTGGCGCGAGGTGATGAAGACCACGAGGCCCCCCGGCCGGGCGATTTCGAGCGCGCGGACGAAGTAGTAGTTGTGGATTGAGCTCTTCAGGTGCGGCTGCTTGATCGACGGGTCGAAGACCTTGTAGTCGCCGAACGGGACGTTGGAGACGATCAGGTCGAAGAAGTTCGACGGGAAGCGGACGGTCTCGAACTCCTTGGCGAAGACTTTGACGTTCGGGTAGAGGTGACTGAGCATGCGCGCCGAGAGCGTTTCGCACTCGACGGCGACGCGCTCTGCTCTGGCCGCCATCGGCGCCGGCATTGCCCCGAGGAAATTGCCCGTCCCGGCCGCCGGTTCGAGTACGCGCAGCCGGGCGGCCGAGGCCAGACCCGCCGACTCCAGGGCCTCGTAGACGGCCGTGATGAGCGAAAGGGGTGTGAAGAAGGCGTTGAGGGTGGAGGCGCGGATCGAGTCGAGTTCCTCCTCGGTGAGGAGCTTTCCGATCTCGGTCTCGGCGAGGTTCCAGTGGTAGGGACCGCGCGGGAAGGCTTTGTTTAAGACCTCGGAGTCGCCCCAGCCGGTGTAGGCGGCGAGCGCGAGCTGCTCCTCGGGCGTGAGGTCCCCGCGGTCGCGGCCCGTGGATTCGAGATCTTTGAGAAGTCTGAGGGCCTTGAGGTTAGCCGCGGCCCTGGCCGAGGGCTTTGAGTCCGGGGCGTAATTGGGTGGGAAGGAGAAGTCGGTCTTTTGGGTCATGGCGATGACTGCTGGCGATAAAGCTGACGGGAGCGCGCCCCCCCGGGCGGGGAGCCCCGTCGGGCAACGCGGAAAGCCCTGATTAAGGGGCCGTTCTGTGCGGTCCGCCTAACTCTTAGCGGCAGGAGTGAGCGCCAGGGTCAGGTCTCGAGGATGGTGATGCCGAGCAGGGCGAGCATGAGGTTACGCTTGATCTCATACTCGCGGGTGGGCTTGCCCTTCGCATCCTCTACCACGATCTCGCCGGTCTGTGCGTCGAGGTAGCGGAAGTCGGCGACGTAGGTGGTGATGAGGACCCCGTTGATCTCAAGTTCATAGGGCACCTGCAGTTCGAGATTCTCGATCTCGCCGGCGGCGGCGAGCAACTGGAGGTCTTGGTATCGGGCGGCCTCTTTGGCTGAGTGGAAGGTGATGCCGTCAAGGGTGGTCCGGCGGGCGTTGTATTTGTTCTTCTTCTTCGACCCGCCCGGCTTCCCTTCTTCGAGGAGCTGGCGATAGCGCTCGTTGGCCGGGGTCCGGCGGGCGGTTTCACCTTTCTCCTTGACCCCTGGACCGAACTCGGACTTGATGCGGCAGCGCTTAATCTGTTCCTCGGAGAATCGGATCAAGCAAGACGTCCCGTGAGCGGGAGCGCAGCGGAGGTGAGAAGGCTCTATCGGGCAACTAGGCACTTTTCTGCCGATCCACTAGGAGAAAAAGTGCCTAGTTGTCCGTCCGGCAACTCCGGCCGTTGTGAGCCAAGGGTTTATCAGGCTGGCGCCGATCTGAAGCTCTATGACCAACCTCGGGCCGGCACCTTTTGCCGGGTCGAAGGAGTCGCCCGGGGGTAACTGCTCCCACCAGTCAAGTGGCTGAAAACAGACTGGGTTTCGCCTAGAAGGGGATATCATCATCGCCAATCCGCTCGGTCGTCGGCGCGTCCTGCTTAAAGGACTGCCGGCCGCCCGAAGCGCTCGCCTCGCGGCGTGCCGGGGTTTCCTCTCCGCGGCCGCCCAGGAATTGGACATCGCTCGCGTTGACGTTGAGTGAGAAGCGCGGTTTACCCTCGCGGTCGGTGTACTCCTCGGCCGAGAGTCTGCCCTCGACGTAGACCTGGCGTCCCTTCTTGAGGTATTCGGCGCAGGCGTTGGCCTGATTGCCGTAGACAGAGACTCGGAACCAGGTGGTCTTTTCCTCCTGGTCGCGCCCCGCGCGCTGGGTGGTCGCCAGGCGGAAGTTGCAGACGGCGGTGCCCCCGCTGGTGTGGCGCAGTTCCGGGTCGGCGCCCAGGTAGCCGACGATGATGATCTTATTGAATGAAGACATAGTGATCATACTCCTCGTGTGGTGATGGTTTGGGCGCTGGTGGGCGCCCTTTGAAACGACGCTTTGGCGGCGCGGGGCGTTCCTCCCCCCGCCAGTCCCTGCCCTGTTGCTCACAGCAAAAACCTTACCTGAACCGGGTTCGCCGCGGGGGCTCACCTCGGCTCGTCGTCCGGGCGTCCCTCGCCCTCCGGTGACACCTGACCTGTGCGGCGGGCTGTTTGCCGCGCGACGGCAACATTAAAGTTATGGCGGAAGGTTCTGATGTGGATGTTCAGCTTGGCGGCCGCCCTGGTCTTATTTTTTCCGCAGACTTCGTAGGTTTTGATGATGTACCAGTCGATCAATTCCTGCAGCGTCGGCCATTCGTCGGGCATCGCGATAGCGCGCAGGATGGGGCTCGCCTGGGCGAGTTCGTCGGCAGTTTTTTCGATGATTTGGGTCGGGAGTTCGTCCAGGTGGATGATCGACTTGGCCGTCGCCACTATCCGATCGATGATTTTTCTCAGCTCGCGCACGTTCCCCGGCCAGGCGTACTTATTGAGCGCCTCCCGGGCCTGAGGGGAGAGGGCCGCCGTAGTGCCTGACATCTCCATGAAATAATCGATTAACAAGTCGATGTCGTCCTTACGGTCTCGGAGAGACGGCAGGAAAAGCTGCACGGCGTTGAGCCGGTGGTAGAGGTCCTCGCGGAAGCGCCCGGCCTTGATCTCGGCGTGCACGTTACGGTTGGTCGCGGCGACCACTCTGACTGAGACACTTTTGGTTTTGCGCGCGCCGACGGGGCGGATTTCGTTCTCGGCGAGCACTCTGAGCAGTTTGACCTGGAAGGCGGTTGAGGTTTCGCCCACTTCGTCGAGAAAGATCGTCCCGTTGTTGGCCTCTTCCCAGAGACCTGTTTTGTCCGCCAAGGCCCCGGTGAATGAGCCCTTGACGTGACCGAAGAGTTCCGATTCGAGCAACTCCTCGTTAAAGGCACCGCAGTTGATGGCGATGAAGGGCCGGTTGGACCGCTTCGACTGCTGGTGAATCTGGCGGGCGATGACTTCTTTGCCGGTGCCGGTCTCGCCAGTGATGAAGCAAGGGAGGTCCGTAGTAGCATACTTGGCGACCTGCTTGGCCACGGCGAGCATCGCGGGGCTGCGGGCGATGAGCGCGTGCTGGTTTTTCCCCGCCAGGTTGTGGTCGGAGGCGGTTCTAATCGTATCTTCCGAGCTCTGGATCTCTTTTTCGGCCCGCCGCCAGGCGATTTCGGCGAAGTTGGTGATCGTTTTGGGGTCGATCGGCTTAACCAGGTAGTCCTCGGCCCCGGCGCTGATGAATTCTATCATTTCGGCGGCCGTGCCGCGCAGTTCCTCCTGGGTGACGATGACCATGGCGACATTGCGCTTGATGCGCCCCTGCATCGCCTGCAGAATGTCCTTCGCGCTCCCGCCCTCGGTCTGGGTCGGGCAGACAACGAAGGTCCAGGACGCGGGGGGAAGTTTGTCCCGTACCTCTCCGATCGTTTTGTAGCCCTCGACGCTCCAGCCCTTGTCGCGCAATGCCTGTTGAAATTCCGGGTCGGGAGAATTGTCGATGACGAGAGCGGCGAAGGTTGAGGGAATGCTCCCCGCGCCGGGCTTGGCCGGGCTGATTTCTGCTGCGGCAGCGGACTTTGCTTTCTGGCCCGTTTCATCCCCTGGCTCAGGGAGGGGAAAGAGGGTCTTGGTCCCATGAGGTGAATATTTGGTCATAGAAGCGTTCGCGGTAAACGCGCCGGCCGCAACGAGGGAGCACGTCCGGCCTGGCTCGTTTGCCTCTCTGTTACCGGGCTGCGGGCCGGGGCCTTCGCTCCGCCCAAAATTCTGGTTACTCCAATCGGGGCTGCGTCTTAAATTAAACCGTCTTCCCGGGGTCAGGGTGATCAAGCACTTGGCGGATCATCCGCGCCAGCTGGTGGGCGCGGAGGGGCTTCTGCAAGAAAGCCGCCTCCTGGTGTGAAACGCCGTGTCGGATGACCGCGTCGTCGACGTAGCCGGACATATAGACGACCTTCATCTGGGGCCGGAGCGGGTTGAGCGCTTCGACCAGTTCGCGGCCGCTCATCAGCGGCATGACGACGTCGGTCAGGATGAGGTGGATCGGGCCTTCGTACTGCTCGCAGAGGTCCAGGGCCGCGCGCCCGTTTTCGGCCTGGAGCACGTGGTAGCCGTACATCTGGAGGATGGTGGCGGCTGAGCTGCGCACACCCTCTTCGTCTTCCACGAGCAGGATCGTCTCGTCGCCTTCGCAGTTGCCGGCCTCGGACCCGGCCGGGGCGGTCTCGGGCCGGTCTTGGATTGCAGGGAGGTAGATCTCGAAGGTCGTCCCCTTGTTTGGCTCTGAGTAGACCCAAATGTAGCCGTTACTCTGCTCGATGATCCCGTAGACGGTCGACAGGCCCAGGCCCGTACCCTGGCCGAGTTCTTTGGTGGTGAAGAACGGCTCGAAGATTCTCCCCTTCGTCTCTTCGTTCATCCCGCAGCCGGTGTCGGAGACGGCCAGCATGCTGTAGCGTCCGGGCTTGACCCCCACCCGGGGGTGCTTCCTGAGGTCTTCCTCGTGGATCTCGAGATTCTTGGTCTCGATGACGATGCGGCCCCCTTGCGGCATGGCGTCGCGGGCGTTGACCGAGAGGTTCATCAGGATCTGCTCGACCTGCCCCGGATCGACCTCCACCTTCCAGAGCGGCAGGCACGGGATGGTTTGCAGGTCGATGTCCTCGCCGATCAGGCGGCGGAGCATTCTCGAGATGTCGGCGACGACCTGATTCAGGTCGAGGACCTTGGGCTGGAGGATCTGTTTGCGGCTGAAGGCCAGGAGCTGCCCCGTCAGCGAGGCAGCCCGCTCGGCGGCCTTCGAGATTTCCATCACCTCCCGGCGGCGGGGCGAATTCTCATCGAGGCGCTGGAGCAGGACGTCGGAATAGCCGGTGATGGCCGACAGCAAATTGTTGAAGTCGTGGGCCACGCCGGCCGCCAGCCGGCCGACGGCCTCCATCTTCTGGGCCTGGCGGAATTGCTCCTCGAGGCGCTTGCGCTCGGTGACGTCGGTGAATTCGACGAGCACGGCCGGTGTGCCGTCGTAGAAGGTCGGGATGTGGGCCGCCTCGACCTCGACCAGCTCGCCGTCGAGGCGGATCATCTGTTCGTCATGGAGGATGACGGGCTTGCCCTCCCAGGAGGCCTCCTGGATCCGGCTCCTGGCCTCCTCGCGCTCCTCGGGGGCGATGAAGTTCAGCAGCGGCAGGCCGATGATGTCTTCCGGCGTCTCGCTGCCCAGGAGGCGCGCGCCGGCCTGGTTGATGAAGATGATCTCGCCGTCGCGGTGGACGGCCATGCCGGAGGGCGAATGGTCGACGATGCGCCGGTAGCGCTCCTCGCTCTCCTCAAGCGCCGCCCGGTCGCGTTTGCGGTCGGTGACGTCGCGCGAAACGCCGATGACGCTCGTTACTCTCCCCTCGCGCAGCAGCGGCGCGGCCGAGACCTCCACCACGGCGTAGCCGCCCTGGCGGGTCCGGATGCGGGTCTCGAAGATCGGCGGCTGGACGCCGCGGACGGCGCAATCGTAGAGGTCCATCACGCGCGGCAGGTCGTCCGGGTGGATGAGGCGTGAGTAGGAGTGGCCGAGCCAATCGCTCCGCGGATAGCCGGTCACGGTCTCGAAGGCCCGGTTGAGCGAGACGATCTGTCCGGCGGTATCCAGGGTAAAGATGATGTCGTGCGCGGTCTCGACGAGCGTCCCGTAGCGGGACTCGCTCTCGCGCCGGGCCGCCTCCTCGCGCCTCTGCTCGGTGACGTCCTGCACGATGCCGACCATCCGCACCGCGCGGCCAGCCTCATCCTTGATGATTTCGGCCTGCTGTCGCACGACGCGCTCCTCGCCACCCGGGCGGATGATGCGGTGCTCGACATTGTATGTGTCGCCGGAGTCGATCGCGGTCTGCGAAATCTGGCAGACCGTTTCCAGATCGGCCGGTTGAACGCACCTGTAGAAGTCGTCGGCCCGGAGATGGTGACCGTTCGGCGCGCGCCCGAAAATGCGATAGGTCTCTTCGGACCAGGTGAGCCGATCGGTGATGAGGTCGTTCTCCCAGCTGCCGAGCGCGGCCATCTCCTGGGATTTGGCGAGCAAGAGTTCGATCCTGCGCCGGGCCTCCTCGGCCAGTTTCCGGCTGGTGATGTCGCGGCAGACGGCCAGGAGCGAGAGCGGCTTCTTTTGGGCGTCGTACTGCACCACCAGCGTCACGTCGGCCACGCCTTCGACGCCATCTTTCCTGACGAAGGCTAACTCGCCGGTCCAGCGGCCCTCAGCTTTGAGCGCCTCGCGCATTTCACGGTCACATCCCTTGTTCGTTTCGGGATGGAGGAGCAGCTTCGGACGGCGCCCTATTACTTCTCGCTTACGGTAGCCGGAGATCCGTTCCGCAGCCGGGTTCCAGTCGATGATGCGCCGGTCGAGACCCATGAGGATGACGGCGTCGTGGATGGTGGCGAAGATCAGCGCCTGGCGCTCGAGCTCCTTGATGTGCCCGTTGAGGTCCTTGAGCAGTTGGCGGTTTTGAGCCTCGCCCCGCTTGCGTTCGGTGACGTTGTGGATGAAGGAGCAGTACTGCCCCTTGCCGATCGGCATGTATTTGACGCTCACCTCGAGGTCCAGCACCCGTCCGTCCTGGGTCACGTGCTGCGACTCGTAGCGCATCGAGCCGCGCTCTTTCGCCAGTCGCATCTGCTCCTTGACCTTGTCGGAAGACTTGTCGGCTCTGAAATCGATGATCTGCTTACCGACCACCTCGTCGCGGGCGAAGCCGAGCATCTCGCAGTAGGCGTCGTTGACCTCCACGATCCGTCCCTCGTCGTCAAGGACCCAGAAGCCATCCATCGCCGTGCGCAGGATCGTCTGGTAGCGCGTTTCGGCCTGGAGCTCCTCGGTGCAGTCGGTGATGATCGAGTAGAGGAGACGCCGGCCCTGGATGTCAATCGGGCTGGAGTAGATTCTGACCTGGCGGACCTCGCCCGAGGCGAGGCGGTGCTGGCAGGTGAAGGTGTGACTCCGGCCTTCGCGCGCCTCATCGAGGGCGTTGGCGAGGTGTTCGGACGGGGCGGCAGTGAGGTCGGAGACTGTCATGGCGCGCATCTGGTCGCGCCCGTAACCGTAGAACCGGGCCGCGGCCTGGTTGGCGTCGATGATGTTGCCGGTCGCCGGGTCGGCCAAGATCATGAAGGCAGTGTGTCCCTCAAAGAGCTCGCGATAGACCTCTTCCTGCTCGAGGCGGGCGGCCTGGGCCTGGATCTGCTCGGTGATGTCACGCGAGGCACCGATCAGGGCAGTGACGCGGCCTTCCCGGTCGAACTGGGGGCTGACGCTGTCCTCCACCCAGCGGTACTGGCCGGTGCGGCCGTGCAGAACCCGGTAGCGACGGCTGAGGTAGGCTCCGCGCTCGATCACTTCGCGGGTCCCCTCAAGCAGCCCGGCGAGGTCCTCAGGGTGGATGAGCTTGAGGCCGGATTCCGGGTCCCTGACTAGGTCTTCCGCCTGGTAGCCGAGAATCTGTTCGACCCGAGGTGAGAGGAAAGTGGTGCGCGGATTCCCCGTGGCGGGGTCGATCTCGACGCGGTAGACAATCTCGTTGACGTTCGAGAGGATCAGCGCGAGTTCCTCACGGTTTGTGCGGAGTGCCTCCTCGACTCGCCGCCGCTCGCTGATGTCGGTGACCATCGCCAGCGTGCCTACGTAGAGCGTGTCGCATAAATGCGGCGCAAATTCGGAGTGCTTTTCAACTCATCAGAGTTGAAAAGCACTCCATCTCTCTGATATTTCCTGTGGTGT
>Ga0207646_10000604_pt1 | contig 46778 bp, 39 predicted proteins | sample KBSK5502metaG_FD_184343 | JGI IMG/M metagenome (GOLD analysis project Ga0207646, IMG submission 184343) | Corn, switchgrass and miscanthus rhizosphere microbial communities from Kellogg Biological Station, Michigan, USA - KBS K5-50-2 metaG... | ecosystem: Host-associated > Plants > Roots >...
AAGTGCTCAATGCGTATGTGTTCGAGTCGTTGGAGCAGGTCCGAGAGATCCGTGCGGAATGGTTGCAGAGTGCCAACGAAGAACGGCCCCATGACGCATTGGCGGGCCTGCCGCCCGCCACGTATCGGGCCCAACTCGAAGCCAGACGTTCTCCTTTGATCGTGTCTCATTGACAGGGGAGCTTACGAGGGGATCCAGGCCGCCGAAGAAGCCGTCTGTCCTAGATAAGAACCGTCCCGGAACGAGGCCAATGTCAGTGGGCGTTAAGCCACAGCCATGGCGAATTGGGGGCTCGCTAACATCATCGTATGCTCAGACCAACAGGTGCGGCTGGTGGTATAGTGTCACTTGACGGGCTTCCACTACATCCGATCCTGGTATCGCCCACTGCCAGATCATCGATATAGCGATTGCCGAGGCCGTTTTGCACGTAATGGCGCACGAGCGTTATTTGCGCGGGAACATTTTGAGTTTGTTGATTGTAGACCCCTACGGTTTGCACACCATTGACAAACAGTTCCACGGTGCCGTTTGATTGTCCTACGGTATTGTTGATGGTATGCCCTTCAACACAAAACCATTGATTGTCACTGAAGGGGACGGATGCCATGTTGGGAGGATAACTACAACCCACATCGACCTTCCCGTTCGGACACGTCTGGACTTGAAAGTTGTTATTGTTCCCAACGGCCACACTCATCCGATTATCACCGAAGTCATTCGAGAAATAAAATTGGTTACCATTGGCGTTCGGCACGAGGATGAAGAGCTTGGTGACGGTCACTGGGTAGTAGGTAAAATTGGTCGTATAATAATAGAACCGTATCCAGACTTCATTGGATGCTGGGATCGCACGGTCATAATAGCTCCCGCATCCAGCGACTTCGCAGCTCGCCAGGAAAGTAGACTTGAGGGAGTACGTCCCGCCATGGACGAGGTCAGTGGAGATCGCCGCATTACAGCCGTCGGCTGGCGAACCACCACACGCCGAGGTGTCCCAGTTTGGCGTCAGATGGTTCTCGAAATTCTCCGTCCAGAACACCCCAGCTTCAGAAAGTATGGGAAGTCCAAGTAACAATACAATCAACAACGTGGAAATCTGGCCTAAACTTATAGCTCGAACGCGCATGACGTAACTCCTCATATAGCTCACTTAATACGTATGGACTGTCTTACTACACAGAAATGTTGCACAACAAAATACACCTAACAAAAACCTGTCCCCTTTAAGCCTACAAGACACCAATCACAATACTGTCCATTTCATCATCTTCATCATCTTTAGGTGCTTTTCCTGCTGTATGAGCTCCTAGGAGGAGGCGACTCTATCTCATGTATTGCAATCAGATGGTTACATCCCCGATCAATTTTAAAAAATTGGCTCATGTCCTCGTTCACGCATGTGTTGTATCAAGCCAATCATTTCGTGTTGGAGAATGAGCAAAAAATATGCCATCTTCATTCGTTTTGTTGTATAGCATCTTCCATTGATTAGTATTAGAAAATATAACCACTTAGAATCATCATAGTATCGTATGACAGAACTCAGAGCCTAGTTAATCGTGAAAAGTTGTAGGGATTAGTGACCGCTAAACCAGGAAGATCCTAGAACAGACTTTTTTAAAAATAAAAGCAGTAATGGCCTGGGGGAGTTGCAGCATTTAACTCCATCCCTTGGATGTAGAGAGTGATCCCTGAAGTCTGTCCTGTGCTCCATCGAATCGGAACGATTGATTTGCAGGTGTCAATTTAACGATAGCCAAGATGGTCATCTTATAGTCGTTGAGACGAATTTCGGATCGTCCTGGTTACTGATCAGGCAGCAATAGGAAGTCGCATGCAGCCCGAGTACAACTGCTTCTATAGGCTGCTCACCATGCATCTTTCATGACTATTATTCCTTTCCCCCCGCGACTTCCTAGAGGGTTCGCCTCATCCTGCCCCAGATAATCCTAGAAAATACTCTTACTGACTTCATTCGACCGGGAACTTTCGTTTCCCGCTGTGTCATAGGCGGTGATGACAAAAAAGTAGGTCGTTCCTGACTGAAGACCCGTTGCAATGTAGGTTGTGATATTCCCTGCGATGGTTGCAATCGGTGCCCCGTAACCGCCAGACGTCGTGGCGCGGTAGATTTTGTATCCAGCCAAGTCAGTCGCCGTATCGGCATTCCATGTCAATGTGGCGGATGAGGTCGCGGGGGCGCTCACTGTCAGCGTGACGGCGACTGTTTTCGAAGAGACGCCGGCTGCACTGACTGTCAGGTTGCCGGTATACGTTCCAGCTGTGAGTCCTGCCGTATTCACACTTGTCGTAAGCGTATTGTTGGCACTTCCTGATGCAGGACTTACTGCCAGCCATGAGGCATCGTCGCTGACCGTCCAGTTCAACGTGCCACCTGAGGTTGTGAGAGCAATATTCTGATTTACCGGGTTTGCGGCTCCCTGTGTTGCCGCATAGCTGAGGCTGGCCGGACTCAATGTGATGTTCGGCGCTGCCGTGATGGTGAATGTTACCGGGACCGTGACTGAGGCTCCCCCGGTGGGCCAAAATGAGACCTGTCCACTATAGGTGCCGGCCGTCAGGGTTCCGGTCGTTACGCTTACGGTCACGGTACCAGTTCCTGTACCCGTGTTTGGACTGTGCCCCAGCCAAGTGGCGTCATGACTGACGCTCCAGCTTGGTGTGCCTCCCCCTGTGTTGCTGATGGTTATGGTCTGCGCGGTGGGATTGCCCCCCCCTTGGGGGGCTGTAAATGACAGACTGGTTGGGCTCAATCCAATGGCTGGTGGCAGCGACGCTACGGTGACGGTGAATGCCACGGGGATCGTGACGGGTGCTGTTCCCGTCGCGCTAAGGGTAATGGCACCGCTATAACTGCCGGCCGTCAGGGTGCCGATTGCCACTGAGGCTGTCACTGCACCGTTCCCGGTGCCCGAGGCTGGACTAAGAGACAACCATGCAGCACTGTCACTGGCGCTCCAAGTCAGGGTGCCGCCACCCGTGTTACTGATGTTCAAGGTCTGGGCAGTGGGATTGCTTCCCCCTTGCTGAGCGGTAAAAGACAGACTGGTTGGACTCAATCCAATGGCAGGCGGTACCGCTGCAGCGGTGATGGTCAACGCTACTGGGATGGTGACCGACGCGGCTCCAGTGGCGGCGAGGGTAATGGCACCGCTATAGCTGCCGGCGGTCAGGGTGCCGGTCGCCACACTGGCTGTCACCGCGCCAGTGCCAGTGCCCGAGGCTGGACTGAGAGACAACCACGCAGCACTGTCACTGGTGCTCCAAGTCAGGGTGCCGCCACCGGTATTGCTGATGGTCAGGGTCTGGGCGGTGGGATTGCCCCCTTGCTGGGCTGTAAAGGACAGACTGGTTGGACTCGTTCCGATCGCAGGATTGACTGAAAGTACTGGGACCGAAGGGGTCGAGTTCAATTCTGTCAACCCTGGCATCTCCGCAGCTATTTTTCGCATCGTTCGCCCACCCCCACCTCCCTTGCCTGAGGTAGACGAGTTGCCCACGCCTGCCGCGGCGAGCGCGCTGGTTCCGGTTGGTACTGTGGCAGCTGTAGTGGATCCCGTGGCTGTCGCAGACAACGGTGCGACGTTCATGGTCGCAAATGGCACAGCTACTCCGACGCTCCTGCTGATCGATGACGGCTCCTTGGGTTGAGACGTCGTGTTGTCGCTTTGTGTCGACGGTAAGGGCGTCGGCAAGGAGCTGACAAGTGAGGAGCCGGAAGGAGAGGGTTCGATGGATACGACGGGAGCACTCTGAGGCTTTCTAATGAGTCGGTGCGGTTTTGAGGTCAAGGTTTGCGCGTCCTTCTTGACCGTGGATTTCGTCGGGGATGGTGGAAGACTAGGGGCCATGTTCTCATTGCGCCGAGCTTGCGTGCCTGTTCCACTGGTTTCTTGACTGAACGGCTGTGTCAGCTGCTGGGCGGAGACAGAGGGAACAGGTGAAAGTAGTGACATGGAGACCATCATGACTCCGAATGAGATCGCGCAATGTACGATGAGATGCCGGCGTATTCCTTCGTGCATGCTCTCCTCCGTGTTACTCTACCCGCCACTGCACGAATCACTTGAGTTGGTTTCGTCGCGAGGTTAAGGACGCACTGCCAGTGGCTTAGAGTGGGGTGAGCAAGAGCAATGCCCCGATCTTCACGTGCGACCGATCAACTCTTACATTTCAAAGCAAGCCGCTAAAACAATGGCTTGAAGTATCCGTCTTCCTGGAATTCAATGTATGCGTGAGGTGGAAAAGTGTATGTGGGGAAGGCGACTATCCAAGGATTTGAACATGTGATGTTTATGATTCATTAAGTTATGTAACATGTCTAATAATAATGAATTTTACAAATCTACGTATAGTTTTGTATTGGGTTGAGAACCAGTATTGGTTTTTCGTTCGTAGAAGAATGTGTTCTTGCCATCTTGGCTTGAAATCTTGAAGTCAGCAGCTGGGCAGGGAGCATACCTCACAATAAAATGGGTTTGCGTTGCCGGTCTGTCGGGAGAAAAGGTATATCCATATTCTTCGATGTCTTGTCGAGAGCCAACCTGTTTACCGGGGAGCGAGTGCCCCGATGATGTGCTCCTGCATCCTTTCTGTATTTTCCTGATGGGCTGTTTGAGGAAACACATATTGTCGATTGCCTCAAGAATGAAAATGAGCAAGCTCGCTTGTCTTATATTGTTCTATAGAAATGTGCGGGTTTCTTATGCTGAACTGATTCGGTTTCGTTGACGGAAACGCGACGTTCTGCCATTCTGACCGAAACCGTCGGAGGAAAGTTCATGCCTCACGCGAATGAGCGAAACATTGCAGTAGTGGGACTCGGCTATGTGGGTCTACCAATCGCTGTCGCATTCGGGAAGCGGCAGCGAGTGATCGGTTTTGATATCAACAAGGCAAAGATCGCGGAGTTACAGAAGGGCCTTGACCGTACCGGCGCGGTGGCTTCTGCAGATCTGAAATCATCGGATGTTCAATTTACATTTCAGCCCAGCGACCTCAAGGCGGCGGATTTCATCATCGTGGCGGTACCCACGCCGATTAATGAAGCCCTTCAGCCTGATTTAACGGCTCTTCGCAAATCATCTGAACTCATAGGCTCCAATCTCTCACCCGGCTCGATCGTGGTCTTCGAGTCGACGGTCTACCCTGGAGCCACTGAGGAAGTCTGCCAGCCTATTCTCGAGCAGGCCTCCGGGATGAAGTGCGGGGTGGATTTTAAGCTCGGGTATTCCCCTGAGCGCATCAACCCAGGCGATAGGGAACATACGCTGGAAAAAATCATCAAGGTCGTTTCGGCCCAAGATGACGCATCGCTGGAGATTGTCGCCAGCACGTACGAACTGGTGGTGAAGGCGGGGATTCATCGGGCTTCCAGCATCAAGGTGGCGGAAGCTGCGAAGGTGATCGAAAATACGCAGCGGGATCTGAACATCGCGCTGATGAACGAATTAGCGCTCATTTTCCATCGACTTGGAATCGATACCAAGTCTGTGCTTGATGCGGCAGGAACCAAATGGAACTTCCTGAAATTTTCTCCGGGGCTCGTGGGTGGACATTGTATTGGGGTCGACCCGTATTATCTGACTGCCAAGGCGGAATCGGTCGGCTATCATCCGCAAGTCATTCTCGCCGGCCGGCGCATCAATAACGGGATGGGAAAGTTCATCGCGGAACAAACGATGAAGCGCCTCAGCCAGCTTGCCAGACCTGTCAATGACCTTAAAGTGGCAGTCCTGGGACTCACCTTTAAAGAGAATGTGCCGGATCTCCGTAATAGTAAGGTTCCCGACATCATCCAGGAGCTGCGCGAGTATGGGGTTCAAGTGGTCGTGCATGATCCGATCGCAGAACCGGAAGAAGCGGTGGCTGAATATGGAATTCATCTGCAGCAGTGGAATGATTTGAAGAACGTCGACGGGTTGGTTATTGCGGTGGCCCACCGAAAGTATGCGGAGATGGGCCTGCAGGAATTGCTCAAGCCTCTTCGAAATCAGCAGGAGGGAGTGGTCATTGATGTGAAGTGCCTGCTTGATCGGACCAAGCTCTCCACCTCATTGAAGTATTGGCGTCTATAGAGGACGGAGCGACAGGCTATTCTATTTTTCATCTTGTGCCAGACCGTCCTTACGGTAGCGGGTTGATGCATGAGCGCGCATCAGCCCGCTATAGGAACAGCCGCTTCAGTACTTCACCGACAGTTCGCCGCACGTTTCTCATCAGCAGAGTTTGTGATTCTCATTGCCCGACTCTATATAGGCTGCTATAGATTGTCTGTGGCATCGAAATTCCAAGAATATTCTCTCGCTCCCCCGTTTGGCGTCGGTCTTGTTGTGTGATCGATGAATAGTATGGGCAATCGCGTCGTGAGACATACGGCCATCGGAATGTGGTTTGCCATTGGCATAATGGTACTTCTCGCTGGCTGCGCCTATTTCAACTCTCCCGACGTGAAACGGGGCGATCAGCAACTGTCTGCAGGAAATTGGGAAGAGGCCAGTCTCGCCTATAAGCAAGCCCTGAAGGATGATCCCTTCAATGTTACATTGCTGGACAAATACACTATGGCTCGGGAACGGGCTGCGGCGTCGTATGAAGAGCGAGGACGGGCGCTTCTCAAAGAACATCAGCCTGACCTCGCCATGGAACAGTTCAAGCGCGCACTCACCATCGAACCGTCCAGTGCCGAGCATCAATCGGGGTTGCTTGAAGCGCTACGCTTAAAAGATGCGCGCGGCCAGAATCGAGAGGCAGATCGCCTCGCTCAGCTCGGTCGGACTGACGAGGCCATAGAAGCCTATGCCAGAGCGGCTGAGCTGGATCCCTCGTTCAAGGAACCCCTCGAGAGTATCTCCAAACTTACCGAAGAGCAGCAGGCGCTGAACCGTGACGATCGGCGGAAGCAACCGCTCACACTTCGGTTTCGCAATGCCGGTCTCAAAGAGGTCTTGGAAGGGATTGGAAAGGCCGGAGGAATCAATCTTATTTTCGATAAGGATGTTCGAAATGACCCCGTGACCATTAGCATTCAGGATACGCCGTTCGAAGATGCCCTCAATCTCGTTCTCAACAGCAATAGTCTGTTCGCCCATACCGTGTCCCCTGGCGTCATGATTGTCAGCCCCAATACCAAGCAGAAGCAGGAGCAGTATCAAGATCTGATGATTCGGACGTTCTATTTGTCTAATGCCAAAGCGAAAGACATGGTCGTCTTGTTGAAGAGCATGCTTGATCCCAAACGGATGCATGCCAATGAACAATTGAACACGATTGTTATCCGGGACCAACCGGAAAAATTGGAGATGGCTGAAAAGGTCATTTTGGCCAACGACCGTCTGGATTCCGAAGTCCTTTTTGATGTTGAGATTCTGGAGGTTGATCGCACGATAAACCAGACCTATGGTTTGACCTATCCTAAACAGATCGCCGGCGCCCTCGTACCTCCGGGGTTCACGGGAGCGATTGCCGGAGACGTCGCACAGCAGTTCACGCGGGGTCAACTCACCAACCTTGGAGGGGACAACTATCTCTTCAAGCTTCCGACCAATATCCAGCTGGATTTCTTTAAGCAGATCACCGACGCGAAGACTCTCGCCGCCCCGAAAGTTCGCGTGGTCAACAACAAGAAGGCGGAGATTAACATTGGGAACAAGCAGCCGATCCTGCTTTCGACCACGAATGTCTTGCCAGGTCAAGCGGCAACAGGCGCAGTTCCGACGACCTCGACGGTGACCTCGATCGAATTCCGCGATACCGGAGTCAAACTGACCGTTGAACCTTCCATCCATCTGGGGAATGAACTGTCACTCAAGATGAAGATCGAAGTCATTAGTCTTGGCAATCTCATTACGCTCCAAGCCAATCCTCCGATTACCCAGTTTCAGTTCGGCAATCGGTCGGCGGAAACCATGCTCAATGTCAGAGATGGCGAAACTATTGTATTGGGAGGGCTGCTCCAAGAACAGGATCAAAAAACCCGCACCACCATCCCATGGATCGGCGATCTCCCTTTCATCGGCAATCTGTTGAGTTCCTTTGTAACCCAACGGGTCACCACCGAGGTGATCCTGACGATCACGCCGCACATCATTCAAGGGTTGGCTCCCCCCGGGCTCAGTACGCAGGTGTTCTGGTCAGGGACGGATTCAAGCTATGCCACAAGCCCACTGTTTACCCCACCGGGCAAGAAGATTTCCATTATGGGAGGTAAGGTTTCCAGTGCTGGGTTCTCATCGTCGGGAGGGTCGGCAAAAGGTGGAATAACAGGGAAGGGCGCTGTCGCATCCCTTACTCCATTGGCTTCGGTAGGGACGGTCGCCTCGATCAGGCCCGATGAGTCGGTGATCCAAATGGGAAAAGAGTTTAAGCTTGCCATCAATGACGAACGTCTTCGTCCAACGGCGGACGGTATATTTCAGCTTCAGTATGACCCCCAGGTCCTGGAATTCAGAACGCTTCTGAACGGTGAAGTCATACAGTCGGATAGCACAAGCGAAAAGTCGTCTCGCAGCTCAGAGACGCACGTGGGGACAGTTGCCTTCAAAGTTGCACCGTCAGCGAGACAGGCGGGAGGACGAACCGTCTCGGTCACCTTCTACGCTAAGGCGCCCGGTATATCTCCTGTGCGTGTGGCATTACTGGATTCCGCCATGGAATCATCCACGGCATCGTCCCAAGAAGGAAAAGGTATCGTGAGGGTGCGGTGAAAGATTCAGGCGTGACCCTCTTGGAACTCCTGATCACGCTGACAATTGTGATGGTCCTCGCCTCTGTTGCTATGCCGCTCAGCCGCCTGTCGGCGAAACGGACTCACGAAATAGAATTGCGCCAGCACTTGAGGATCATGCGGGCTGCCATCGACACCTTTAAGTTGGAGTGGAATCGCGATGGCGACGCATTATTGGGGCCAGCCTGCATGAAAAATAAGCTCACGTGCAAAGACGTGACGAGTATCTACGGATATCCGAAGTCGCTGGATATGTTGCTGGGGATCAAGCTCACCAGTGTAGAGGCGACGGTCAGAGGCACGACGATCAGGCGCTATCTGAGGAGTCTTCCTCTTGATCCTTTGACTGGCAAGGCCGATTGGTTGTTCCGATGCTACCGAGATGGGGCAAACGCCAAAAGTTGGTGTGGGGATGACGTCTACGACGTGATGACTCAAAGTCAGGACGTGGCATTAGATGGAACGAAGTATCGGGATTGGTGAGCGTGGAGCCCTGGGATCCGATGGTTTCACTCTCATCGAGCTGATGATCGTCGTATCGATCATTGGTATTCTGGCCACTCTGGCGGTGCCATCGTACCAATCGTCGGTCGTCAAGGCCAAAGAGGCTGCCTTGCGTCAGGATCTCTCGACACTCCGGGATGTGCTGGATCAGCATAAGGCAGATCAGGGAAAGTATCCTCCGTCCCTACTAACATTGGTAGATGCCGGGTATTTGCGGGGGATCCCAAAAGATCCTTTCACCGGTGCGACGACCACGTGGCAAGAGATTCTGGATCCTATCGAGAAGGGCGTGATCGATGTTTTTTCAGGATCCGAGTTTGTGGGGACGGACGGCACACCGTATAATCGTTGGTAGCGATGCCCATGCACAACGTTCGTGGTAGGTTGACACAGGCTTCAATTCACACCACTCGTGCCTATCTGCCGATAGTACGGTTCGGAGCACTGTGCGCGATTGGCCTCGCTTCAGCTGTGTTTGCAGGATGTGGCGAACTCGAGCCGATGCTCGAACCAGAAGTGGTCGACCTTCAGTTGACCACAGAGACCTTAAAAACTGCGGCGCGAGATGCTCAACGGATGGCCGCTGAATTGCGGGCAGATCTTGAGGCACGGCGTACGGAACTGGCGGATGCCCAAGTCGCCCGAGCGCAGCTGGAAGGACGACTCCGGGAAGCGGAACGACGGGTCGTCGAAGCACGGCAGGTGATCGAACTGCAACGGGAAGAGCTCGTCGCAGCCCGGACGGAGCGGGAGCGTATTTCCCGAAGCAGTCTTCAATTGCAAAGCCAGATGAAGCAGCTCCAGAAGCTCCTCGCAACAAGGGGGAAATTGGGCTCTGCTCGCGAAGGGTTGGAGGCAGCCCCCCTACCGTCCAACGGCACCATGCGCAAAGGCCAGAAGGCGATGCAGGTCCCTGCACAACGAAATCAGACACCTGAGTTTCGGGAGTCGCCTCAGATGGCGGCGACACCGGCTGCTGTGACGCAGGCGCCAGATGACCTTGTGCCTTCATCAGAGGTAGAGCGTCAGAGGGGTCCAGCAAGGCGTATTTCCGTGAAACCCGGTGATACGCTCTGGAGTATTGCACAGCAGCATCGCGTCAATGTCGACCATCTGCGGGCGTTCAATCAATTGAGCGATAACAAGATTCTCATTGGCCAGGCCCTTTGGTTGCCGGATGTGCAGCCCACGTCCGGAATTGGGGCTAACAAGGTTGTATCGACACCGTAAGTCCATACTACGGTTATATGTCTGACCCGCGGGCACTCTTACCATGCCTGTATTTGCCTACAGAGTAGCTCGTCCTGATGGCTCAACCCTCGATGGACAGATTGAGGGGGAGGAAGAACCCCTCGTTCGGGCCAAACTGGAAGGCCAGGGTTTACTTGTCTTTCGGTTGCAGCGACGGGGTTCGGCCACAAGCGGTTTAGGTCTGGGGGGGCACGCGTTTGGCAGGCTCCCGCTTCGTGAATTCTTGGTGTTCAATCAAGAGTTACTTGCCCTCTTAAAAGCCGGTCTTCCCGTGTTGCGGGTGTGGGATCTTTTGATTGAGCGAGCCAACCATACAGGATTTCAGCAGGCCTTGCGAACAGTCCGACAAGATATTCGTGGGGGGGCATCGGCTTCGGAAGCGTTGGCAAAACACCCGATCCATTTTTCAGAACTGTATATTGCGACGATCAAAGCCGGAGAGCACTCGGGAAATTTGGCCGAGGTACTGCAGCGTTTCATTGCTTACCTGAAGCTGATGATCGGGCTCCGTCAGAAGGTCTCAAAAGCGCTTGCGTATCCTGGTTTCCTTGTTCTTGTCGGGATAGCCGTCATTGGGTTCCTGTTGAGTTACGTCGTGCCGACGTTCGTTTCAGTCTATGCGGAGACGTCGAAATCCTTACCGCCAGCCACGCAACTATTGCTTGATTTGGTGACAGCGGGCAAAGCCTACGTTCTGCCAGGACTCGTGGGGTTTGCCGCTCTTGGGCTCGCAGGTCGTGCGTACTATGTGACGTTGCCCGGCCGACTCGCCGTGGATCGGTTGTTATTGAGTGTGCCTGCCTTGGGACCGATTTTCATAAAGCATTATACGGTTCAGCTCACGCGCACGCTTGCGACGATTCTTGCCGGAGGCACTCCGCTTGTGGAGGCATTGTCTATTGCGCGGGGCGCCATCTCCAATCGATATGTGTCGGTCGGAGTCGCGGGTGCGGTCGACGAAATTCGTGAAGGAACGACTTTGGCATCCGCATTGGACCGCCCAAAAGTTTTTCCCAAATTGGCGGTGGAGATGCTGTCGGTAGGGGAAGAAACCGGATCGTTGCCCACGATGTTGCATGACGTGGCTGAATTCTATGAGGGAGATCTGGATCTCCGGCTCACGCAATTGACGACGTGGATTGAACCGGTGCTGCTCTTGGTGATGGGGATCTTAGTGGGAGCGATCGTCATCGTCATGTATCTGCCGGTGTTTCAAATGGCTGGGACGATGTAGCGCTGAATGCCGTTATCGCGCGATTCGCGCTTGGGCTTATGTGTTGAGGAGTGAGTAAGAAATTATGTCACGGACTGTGACCCGACCCACACTGGCGGATGTTCTCATACGGCAGGGGATTCTGCCGAAACAGACTCTCGACCAACTGCTCAGTCGGCTGGGAGGGACAACGGCGGGCCTTGGCCAGACCTTAGTGAGCGAGGGAATTCTGTCTGAGGAGCAGCTCTCACGTGCGTTGGCGGCTCAGTTTGACTTGCCCTGCGACCTTCTGACGGAGTTCCGGGTCGACCAGTCGTTCTATGATTCCATGTCTGTAAAACTCATGCAGCGGCATCCGTTCATACCGATTGTAGAGCACAAAGGCCGCCTGACCATTGCGATCCCCGATCCACAGAATCTCCTGGGACTGGATGAATTGGAGCTGCTCTTGGGGCGCCCGTTGAACCTGGTGGTGAGCCCGAGAAGTGCGATCCTGACGGCATTGGAACGCAGTGAAGGGTCCAGTCAAGCCCTTCGGGAGCTCGAAGCCGAGTATCGCTCCGTGCTGGTGAAGGAGGACGAGCGGGGAGAGGAAGTTCTCACGATCGATCACGCGGGGGAGGATCAAAGTCCTGCGGTCAAACTGCTGGATTCGATTCTCCTGAGCGCGATGCAGCGCCGGGCCAGCGATATTCACATTGAAGCTGCCGATCGTGCCACCAAGGTGAAATTGCGGGTCGATGGGATTCTCGTTCCGGCGATGGAGCCGCTCGATATCCGTCTCCATGCGCCGTTGGTCTCGCGGCTGAAAGTCATGTCGGATCTGGATATCGCCGAACGGCGAGTACCACAAGATGGAAGCTTTCGGATGCGGCTGGAGCGGAAGACCGTCGATTTCCGTGTCTCAATCCTTCCGAGTGTGTTCGGTGAATCGGTTGTCATTCGTATTCTCGACCGCGAGGCGATTACGACTGGTGTATCGGCATTGCGGTTGGAACGGCTCGGGTTCAATGAAGAGGATCTTAAGCGTTTCCGGCGTGCGATTACACGGCCCTACGGCATGGTACTGGTGACCGGTCCGACCGGGAGTGGAAAGACGACGACGCTCTACGCGGCGATTACGGAGATGAATATCAAAGAAGACAAGCTGATCACGATCGAAGACCCGGTCGAGTATCAGCTGTCGGGGGTCGTGCAGATTCCCGTGAATGAAAAGAAAGGCCTGACCTTCGCGCGAGGGCTTCGATCCATCTTGCGCCATGACCCAGACAAGATCATGGTCGGTGAGATCCGTGATGGAGAGACTGCACAAATCGCCATCCAATCGTCGCTCACCGGCCACTTGGTCTTGACGACGGTGCACGCAAACAACGTGTTCGATGTCATCGGACGGTTTGCCTCAATGGGCATCGATGCCTACAATTTTTTGGCTGCGCTGAACTGTGTGTTGGCGCAGCGGCTTGTTCGCATGGTGTGTCTCGCCTGTCGAGTGACGGTCAAGCTCGACAAAACTCTCGCGGAAGAATCCGGTCTCGACTTTGAGGAATATCAGGATGTTCCCTTCTATGAAGGCAAAGGATGCCAGGAGTGTCACGGCACGGGGTATCGTGGACGGAAATGCATCACGGAATTCCTGGATCTGAACGATGAAATCAAAGAGATGATCCTTGCCGAACGTCCCTTGTCCGAGATCCGCTATCGCGCAGTGACCGGTGGGATGATTACGTTGCGACAGTCCGCACTCCGGAAGGTGCTGAACGGTTCTACCACCTTGCGCGAGATCAATCGAGTCACGTTTAGCGAGGAAGGGTAAGTGATGTGGGGGCTTGTCACGAGTCGTCCTCGGCACTGTTTGAAAATCGGAGCACAGACTCTCGCGTGGGGAGAGGCCGTCCGCACCTGGCGGGGGCGCTACCGCTACCGCTCTGTCCTCTCGCCGACACCGGCGGGGGCTATCAAGCTGTCTCCTATGGATCTGAATCTGACAAACATATCTGTGATTGAAAGTCGTCTTCGGTCGCTGGCGGGGCCAAGTCAAGATCTCCGTTTCGCAGGGCGTGTATGGGTGTCTGATGTCCCGCGCCCGATCGTGTTGTTGTTGCCGGATCTGTCGGTCCGCGCGACTATTTTACAACTGGAGCAATTGCCGGCGAAGGCGGAAGAGCAAGAGGCGCTGATACGTTGGCGCTTGGGGCAGGAACAACTGTTGCCCATCGCCGGGGCGAAGATTGTATGGCAGGGGTTTCCCTCTCATGGGACAGGAGACGAGCGGTCCCATGCCGTCCTGGTCGTGTCGATTCAAGAAGCCATTTTGAGGCAATATGAGTCAGTCTGTGAATCGGTCGGATTGATTCCTCAGGAAGTCAGTGTAACCAGCTTTCGTCTGTTTAATCTCTGGCTGAAAGCGGGAGGTGGTCGGAAGCTGTTGGACCATGATTTGCTCTGGGTTAGTCTATCGGACGGCGGGTTGACCTGCTTCGTCATGCATGAAGGCCGGTTGGTTTTTGTTCGGACCAAGCTGTTAATCGTCGAAGGCCTACAAGCTGAAGAAGATCCTGGTGAAGACCTGATCGATAACATTGTCGAGGAATGTGCCGTATCCCTGCGTGCATGCAGCGAGCATCATCCTGGCTTGAACGTGACCGAGATTGTCCTCGCCAGCGATTGCCCATTTCCGACGCTTGAACAGGCTCTGAACAGCGCACTCGGCCTGTCGACTGGGAGCCTAGGTTGGAAAGATGTCGAACGGTTGGGATGGACTCATGATGGAGGAAGTACGTCATGGGCGACGATTCCTGTCGTGGCGGGGGTGATGTAGCCATGGAACCTAACCGGACATTTCTTTCTGCGCTGGCCAGCAGGATGAACAGGTTTACGGTAAAAGCAGGAGGGACGCGGTATTTTCATGTCGAACTGAGTAGCCGGTATCGCTGGTATGTTGCACCTGCTCGCTTGGTGCTGGCTGCGTTGACCTGGATCCTAGGGCTCTCAATCATATGGGGTGTGACCCAGATTGTGATGACCATGCGTGACCAGCACGACATGCAAGCACGTCTCGATCACATTCGTACGCAAGACCACCAGCTTCTTGCAGAAGCCCGACAGGCAGGCATTGATCTCTCCGGCCATTCATTGCAACACCTCCCTGCTGAAGTAAGTTTGGCAAACCGGTTACTCGCAAAACGGAATTTTTCATGGACCCAGTTTTTGTCCGCTCTTGAAGCGGCAATTCCCCAGCATGTATCGATTAAGAGTATTCGCCTGGACCCAGGCAGTGCGGTCGTCCACATGACAGGATTGGCGGTGACGGTCGAGGATGTGACAGCATTGACAGTCACCTTGCAAGACCATGCTGTCTTCCGCGATCCTGTACTGGGCCAGCATCGGGTAGGACCGGATGGATTGGTTGAGTTCGACCTGACGCTGCATTATCGGCAACCTGTGTAGAGCGACATGATGGATTTCATCCTCCAGGAGTTTCGAAAACCCTATGGGATCTTGATCCCCTGGCTCGGGCTTGTCTTGCTGTTGGTCGGAATCCTGTGGGCGGTCTGCACGGTTGGGAGTGGCAGGGCAGAGCAGAGTCGGGCGAAATTGGAGCTGGAATGGAATCAAGCCCGTCGAGAGTTCTCACACCATAAGGAGGCTCAGAAAGCCCGAAAAGAGCTTGCGCAGGTCTGGTCGGTCCTGCCGGTCGAACGGGATTTTGCTCCCTTGGCGCTGGGCATTACCGAGGAGGCGAAGCGTGATCGTGTGATCCTGCCTGCGCTCTCCTACAAGACCGAAGCCACGACGGTGGCACATACGAGTAAGGGGGTACTCCAGGGCACGATGACCGGTCGCTATGAGGATCTTCGGCGGTTTCTCTATGACGTGGAAACGGCCGAGGAACTGGTATACATCGAAGACTTGGAACTAGTGCACTCAGGTGCTCAGCCGGACCAGACGTTGACCTTCAACGTTAAAATCGCCACATACCTTCGTAGCGACACTGATAAGGCTACAGTTCAGTAGCTATTGGATATGATAACCACAAATCAAAAGAAAGTGGTGGCGTTGGCTACGCTTGGTCTGCTCTGGGGCGGAGTTCTGGCCTGGGGATGGCTGGCAGTGGAAGAGCCCGTGCGTGTACCCCTCACTAATGTGAGTGGCCCTGCCTCCACACTCCAGGCGCATCGTGAAACAGTTGAGGGATTGCAAGTACAGCTCGATCTTCTCGCAGCAGCGCGGACACAACGAGAGATGACCTTCACGACCCCCCGTAATATCTTTGCCTCGCCTCGCCCGCACGAGCCGCCGGCTACCCGTGCAAACCAGTCAGAGCTCGATCCTGGGTCTGAGCAGTCACTGCGCAGGCAAATGGTTCTCGACGGATTGGCGCAATTTCATTATGTCGGGTTTGTGCGTATGGAGGAGGGTCGGAGCAAGAACGGCGAGCTGGCCGTGCTCACGAAGGATGACGACCTCCATGTCGTCAGGACCGGAGAAACTCTGGAGAATCACGTTGTGGTGAAAGTCATCACTCAAGACAGTGTGACGCTACAGGATCGCCGGTCACGAGTGGAACATACGGTGATGCTCTCCGAAGAAGCGCCATTACAGCCCTAACAGGATGCTGAAAAAGTCCGCCAGCTCCGTTCTCACCTCGTTCAGAGGCTCAACGTACCGAACCGTACGCCTCGCTTCTTCACTCGCTGCGGCTTTGCTGAACGGCCTTTTTGAGCATCCTGCGGGAGTATTCTCTTGTTGTGCCACACGTGGGGACCAGCGAAGTACGAGCATGCCAATATAGCTTTCCGACAGCCTACTAGCGTCTCTATGCGCATCAGCCGCCCGCAATGCATTATAAACGAGCGAGGGGTGACCTACCTCATGCTGATGTTCGCGATTGTCATCATCGGTATAGCCACCACCGCTGGAGCAAAACAATGGAAGATGATTGTCCAGCGGGAGCTTGAGGCGGATCTCCTGGCCAAAGGGATTGAAATTCAGAGTGCCCTGGCATTTTATTCCGCGAGCGTAAAGGCAGGCCGCGTGATGCCGGGAGAAGTGTATCCTCAGACATTGGCTGATCTCACGAGATCACCTAAACCTTTCCTGCGGAAGGTATATCTTGATCCGATCGGGCATGGAGAGTGGGAGTATATTCTTGCGCCGACAGGCGGCATCATGGGGGTTCGAAGTAAGAGCCGTGCGAAGCCATTCCGGCAGCATGAATTCCCCCCTGCTGTTCGTCATTTCGACGGACGCGCCAGCTATCATGATTGGGTATTCCAACATCCGAATCCCTCTTCAGTGGCGATCGTGCCGCCACCAGGGGCTGCCCCCAGTCCTGTGGCGCCGTCAACGCCGGTATCATCTATAGCTCCTGGCGGAAGCGTTCCAGTTGTCCCGCCAACTCAGGGGAGCCCGACCGTGAATCCGTAACAGCTGCCAGTTTTTCCCGTCGCGTACTCTGTTGACATGAGGGCCACGGGTGCCACTTGAAGATGCCCTTCTTCGCTCGATCGAATACTTCAGAAAGTGAGTGCGCCTCGACAATCGGCGAGATAGTTGCTATTCAGGCCTATCTGAAGGGAAGACGGTCCACAATGGCGTCTTGACCGCATCGAAACTCCCGCTGTATCCTGTCCGAACCACAACGTCATGAGGTAAGAGTCTTTCTTATGTTATCTGATCAAAAAAACGAGCCGGAAGCAGCGGTCGAATCCATCGAATCGGTGGACATGGAAGTCGTTGCGCCCATTCCAATTCCGGAATATGTCAACGAATTGGTCACGCGAGCCAAGGCTGCCGCAAGTCGATTGGCTAGACTCTCGACGGCAGTGAAGAACCGGGCCCTCCTCGCGATGGCAGAGGCGCTGGAAGAGCAGAAGGAAGCCCTGCTCGCGGCGAATGAACTGGATCTGGAGGCGTTCGGAATTGCGCCGGAGAAGCAGGCAATGGCGGACCGGCTGCGTTTGACGCCCGAGATGATCGTCGAGATGGCGGCAGGCCTACGCGAGGTGGCGGCGCTGCCCGATCCGCTCGGTAGCATGCCGAAGATGTGGACGAGGCCAAACGGGATGCAGGTGGGACGCGTGACGGTTCCGATCGGCGTTATCGGAATCATTTATGAATCCCGCCCGAACGTCACGGCGGATTCCGCCGCACTGTGTCTAAAATCTGGGAACGCTTGTGTGCTGCGGGGGGGAAGCGAAGCGATCCATTCGAATACGGCGATTGCGACAGTCCTGACGGAGGCGGCAGAGAAAGCCGGCGTTCCGGCAGGGGCCATCACCTTTGTCGCGCGGCCCGACCGTGAGCTGGTTCCTCTTCTACTGAAGCAAGACCACTACATCGATCTGATTATCCCGCGCGGCGGAGAATCATTGATGCGCGTCGTCACCGAGCACGCCACGATCCCTGTCATCAAACACGACGCCGGTGTCTGTCACATTTATGTCGATGCCGATGCCGATCCAGCCATGGCCGAGCGAGTCTGTTTCAACGCCAAGGTACAGCGGCCGTCGACCTGCAATGCGATGGAGACCCTCTTAGTTCATCAGGGCATTGCGCGTACCTGGCTGGCTCCGTTTATCGATAAGTTGGTTGCAGCCAAGGTCGAAGTGCGCGGCTGTCAGAAAACCTGTCAGCTCTCCTCGTCGGCCAAACCAGCGAGTGATGATGATTTCGGAAAAGAATTTCTCGATCTCACCGTGGCGGTAAAAGTGGTCAAGCATGTCGATGAGGCGATGGAACATATTGCCAAGTATGGTTCACGCCATACGGAAGCCATCGTGACATCCGACTATCCGAAGGCCATGCGGTTTCTGCGCGAGGTCGATGCCAGCGCGGTGTTGGTGAACGCCTCGACCAGGTTGAACGATGGTTATCAGTTCGGGCTGGGAGCGGAAATCGGGATCAGCACGTCCCGCATCCATGCCCGTGGCCCGATGGGGCTGGAAGAATTGACCTGCTTCAAGTTTATCGTGATGGGGAGCGGGCAAGTCCGCGAGTAGATGCTCTCCGATCCACGTCGTGCCGCATTGACAACCTCCGGTCATCTTCGCTTTTCAACCAATCTTCCCTTCGCACAGGATCTCGAACAGGCAGGTGGGCGAGTCGTCCATCAGGCCACCGGGCATCTTGTCTTCTATCGCTCGGACGGTCGCCGGTTTCTGGCGACCGATCCGGAAGGACATCCATTGCATGAATGCGAGTGGGGGACCGATGCCACAGGCGCCGCGATCCTCTGCCGCGCCCGAATGCGCCTCGATTGGGGGCAATGGGTCGGATTGAAGCCGGGTGGATTGGTCAATGAAACCAGCCTCGATCTCGCAAGGAAGCCCGGCTGGCAACAGCTCAAGGCCGATGATTTGCGCACCATGGCCGCGCAGGCGCTCCGGGTCCCTCTCGAGGAAGTGCGATTCTTCTATCGGGATGACGATCTCTTGATCGAGCCGACCGGCAGGGCGACGATCCGCCAGAGGAAAGATGCCTTCTATGTACTGCAAAACGGGGATTTTGAGCGGGCACGTTTCATGTCATGCATGGGAGCGATGAATTGGCCCTCTATCGATTTTCTGCCGGTCGTTGAACTCTTTAAGGCACTGTTGCCGGGAACGGGGTCTGCGGCCTTTGAGTTGATTCGCGGACTCTACGACGATCAGAACGAGGGAAACCCAACTCCACGACCTTTGCGATACCGGGGTATTCCCCCCTATCCGTCGGAAGCGGCCTTCCGTTTGTTTAACAGTTTCTTTACTCCGCAAGCGCCTGGGGGGAGCAATCCGTTCACGCTTTTTATGAATCCTGAACGGTCCAATCAAGTGCTCTGGCTGCCGGCTGGTTTGTCACCCACTCGATATTTCGATCAGCGGGCGAACGCGTGCTTTACCCTCCAAGGCGGCTTGTTGCACAAGGTGACAGTGGCCTCAGATTCTGCCGGGATGTCCTACATGAGCCCACGAGGCCGTCGATTTGTCCCCTGTGATCGGAGTGCGGAGATTGCTGGATCGCATGTCATCCTGAGGGATCGAAACCGTGAGACAACGTTGGCGGTGACTCTACCGGAAGGGAGTATTGAACAACCCGGTGAGCGAGTAGCCATAAGCCCGATCGACTGGCGGTCGGTCTTCGTCCAGGGTGTTCCGCTCATCCCTCCTGCCGACGCCTACGGCGCGGTGTTGCTCTACCCGGAAGACGAATCGGAAATCAGTGAACGCTCGGCGCAACCCTTCGTAGCCGACTACATACAGGATATTGGTGAACAGGATCGGGAAATCGGCGCGGCCCTTTCCCATGCTGAGCGCGTGCTTATCGACAATGGCGATGCTGTGGTTGCAACCTGCATCGCATTTGATCGGCCGAAAGACTATACCGTGCTGGTACGGTATCCGGCCTTTGCGCAAAAGCAGGCGCAACAACTTTGGAGTATCTGTGCCGAGTTGCAGCGATGGGATTGGCTCTCGCGGATTCGTTTCGTTTCGAACGAAGGGCAGCACTATAGTGAAGGCACTGATTCCTATGACGTGATCTACCACTGGGTTCCCTATGACAGCGGAGACTCACCAATCAACCTGGCGGAACGCCTGAAGGGGATTAGCCGAATTCTTCGAAGAGGAGGCCATGTGTTCGTCATCGGTCCGGTACAGCTGGGCCGGCAGAGTTCGTCCCATGGACTCCAGGTCTGTTGGGAAGAACCGGTCGAACAGCTCCCTACGTTCCGGATGCACCGCACAGTCCTGCCGAAGGCGAGACTCAAGGCTGGCCTGACATTGTTCCACATGAAGAAGGTCTAACAGGATGCTGAAACAGCCCGCCAGTGAATTGGAAGGTTGAGGCTGAGAAAAAGCGGGCAAGGCGCCGAGCGCTCACGAAGCCGATGACTATCGGGTGTGGTGACCCCATTGGCATCGTGGCTCCTGTTCTCCTGCCCAAACAGTTCACGCTCGAAGAGCTGAAGCCGAGGGGATAATCGGTTCTTCCGGAGAAAATAATGGCGGGATTGGCTTAAGAAGATCTCTTTGTTATGGCCTGCTTTTAACAAGCTTTCTGGCCATCGCCCTCGCTCCGAGGTCTGTATCTTGAGGTGTCTTGACATTGGTCGGTGGAGCGTCAATGGTTGCGTAGTTCTACCAAAATATATTTCGGACTCCAAATAGAAATAGACTTAGTGTACGTGATCGCTCGTGCATTCTCCCCGCTTGACAGGGTTCCCCCAGCCTCAGTAATATGCGAACACCTTTAATGCTCATCCTGAGAGGTGAGCAAGGAGTGCGCATGGGCTTGAATCAGGTTTGCGTCTGGCGATATGCCACAACCTTCTCGTCGGATCTCGATGAGAAGGTTTTTTTATGCGCGGAATTAAGACGATGAGCCTCGCTCCACAGAATCGGCCCCAAGAACGACTGGTGATGGATGCGGGGGACATCATGCGGGCGGTTACCCGCATTGCCCATGAAATTCTCGAACGGAACAAGGGCGTGCAGGCGCTTGCATTGGTCGGGATTCGAACCGGTGGGGTGCATCTGGCCCATCGATTGGTGAAACGTATCCTGGAAATTGAAGCCGCGTCGGTGCCGATCGGCGAGTTGGACATTACCCTTTATCGGGACGACCTCTCCTTGCGGAAGGAGCAACCGATTCTCCGTAAGACGTCGGTCCCGTTTGATATTTCCGACAAGATTATTGTGTTGGTCGATGACGTGTTGTTTACGGGGCGAACGATTCGTGCGGCGATGGATGGCTTGATCGATCTGGGACGACCGGCGGAAATTCAACTGGCCGTTCTGGTCGACCGAGGCCATCGTCAGTTGCCGATCAAGGCGACGTATATCGGGAAAAATATTCCGACGTCACGGGAAGAACAGATTCAGGTGCTCCTGGAAGAAGCAGGCGAAGATGATCGCGTGGTGATCTTCAAGACCTAGCCCGCGTGATTCACGGTCCGTCGCGAAATCGCATAGAGACCAGGCGAGGTGTCGAGGGGCACGAGGCGAGAGGGAAGACATTCCTTCTGGTCACCCCCTAGCCTCGGGCCCCGTGCCTCTCGCCCGCATATCGGCGATTGCAGTAGAAGCGTTCATGAATCATGCTGGCTAAGGTGGAGGGAACGATGAGTCTCAAACGCAAAGACCTCTTGAGCCTAGCCCCTCTGTCGGTGGATGAGATCAGGTTGATTTTGCAGACGGCTGATTCGTTCAAGGAAGTGACCGGTCGCGAAATCAAGAAGGTTCCCGCACTCCGGGGGCGCACCGTGGTGAATCTATTCTTCGAACCCAGTACCAGGACACGCACGTCATTCGAGTTGGCGGCGAAACGGCTGAGCGCGGATGTCATCAACTTCTCGCCGTCGTCGAGCAGCGTAGTCAAAGGGGAAACGTTGCTCGATACCGCGCGCAACATCGAGGCGATGCAGGCGGATATTATCGTCTTGCGTCATCCCTCGGCCGGTGCGGCCGAGGCCCTGGCCCGCGGGGTGAAGTCTTCCGTGATCAATGCAGGAGACGGGTGGCATGAGCACCCAACGCAAGGCCTTTTGGATCTGTACACGATTCGCGAGCGGGGATTGTCGTTCGAGGGGCTTCGCGTGGCGATTGTCGGAGATATCGCGCATAGCCGCGTAGCGCGTTCGAATATCCACGCGCTCGTGAAGTTGGGGGCGGAAGTTCGGGTCGTAGGGCCGCCGACGATGATCCCGAGCGGGGTGGACAAGCTGGGCGCACGCGTGTACTACAATTTCGACGAGGCCTTGCGCGGCGTACAGGTCATCATGATGCTGCGATTGCAGCTTGAACGGCAGGGGAAGGCATTGTTTCCCACCATCCGCGAATATGCGCGGCTCTACGGCTTGACGGCCGAACGGGTGAGGTTGGCCGATCCCGGGGTGATTGTGATGCATCCGGGACCGATCAATCGAGGAGTCGAGATCGCTCCGGAGGTGGCCGATAGTTTGTCGTCAGTGATTCTGGATCAGGTCGCGAACGGCGTGGCCGTTCGCATGGGTATTCTCTATCTCTTGTCAGGAGCAAACTGAATCGTGGCTATTCACATTGCAGGGGGGCACGTGATCGATCCGGGACGGTTCAATGGCGTGGCCGATGTGCTGATTGACGAGGGTCGAGTCGTCGCGGTGGGGCCTCACCTCAAAGTGCCCGCGGGGGCTGCGAAGATTGATGCGACGGGACGATTGGTCCTTCCCGGCTTCGTCGATCTCCACGTCCACTTCCGGGAACCGGGCTTTGAATACAAAGAATCGATCCAAAGTGGAGCGGCGGCGGCAGTGGCCGGCGGCTTCACCTCCGTTTGTTGTATGCCCAATACGAACCCCGTCAATGACAATCAAGCGATTACGGAACTCATGCTGGATCGTGCGCGGGCAGCCGGGTTGGCGAATGTGTTTCCGATCGGCGCGATTACAAAAGGTTCGGAAGGGAAGGAACTGGCGGAGATCGGTGATTTGCGGCGTGCCGGCTGTGTCGCAATCTCGGATGACGGGAAGCCCGTGATGAACAGCCTGGTCATGCGGCGAGCGATGGAATATGCGTTGGCCTTCGACGTACCGGTGGTCGATCATTGCGAAGATCTGCATCTCGCCGAGGGGGGCTGTATGAACGAAGGGGCCATCTCGACCGAGTTGGGGCTTCCGGGAATGCCTGCGGCGGCGGAAGATGTCATGGTGGCCCGGAATGTTGCCTTGGCAGAACTGACCGGGGCCCGGTTGCACCTGGCGCATCTCAGCACAGAGGGGTCTGTGCGGATGGTGAGGGAGGCCAAGTCACGCGGCCTCCACGTAACGGCTGAAGCCTGTCCCCATCACTTTACTATCACGGAAGAAGTGGTCCGAGGCTATAATACCTATGCCAAGATGAATCCCCCACTTCGCACGTGGAAGGATGTACAAGCGATCAAGGAAGGTCTCCGCGATGGCACCATTGATGTCATTGCCACGGATCATGCCCCGCATGCATCTCAGGAAAAACAACTGGGCTTTACTGAAGCGCCGTTCGGCATCGTCGGACTGGAGACGGCCCTGCCATTGACCTTCGCATTGGTTGATGAGGGGGTCTTGTCATTGGAATCGGCGGTCGATAAGTTGAGTACGGCTCCGGGAAAGGTGTTTGGATTAGCGAAAGGCACGTTGGCGGTTGGAGCCGATGCCGATGTGACGATCGTCGATCAGCAGGAACAGTGGGAGGTCGATCCGGCCAAGTTTCGCTCAAAGAGCCGAAACACCCCGTTTGCCGGATGGAAGGTGAAGGGGAGGGTGAGGACGACGATCGTGGGTGGCCGGGTGGTGTTCGAGGCCGGCCAGGCGGAGGGGTAGCCGGTGTGGCGCCCGTCCCATTGGGGCATGGTTTGTTGCCTCACTCTTGAATGGCTGGCGCTGGGAGTGTGGGTCGGAGGTTTGCTGGTGCTCATCGGAGCGGTCATACCAGCGGTCTTTAATACGTTCGGCGGGCAGGATTCAGGCGGGCTTTTCCTGACGCAAGCATTTGAGGGTTATAATCGCTTCGTGATCGGAGCGATGGCGACCCTGTGTACCGCATCGTGGTATCGCTGGTGGAGTGGAGATCCGGCAGTGCGTATCGAGAGGGGGGAGATGATGTTGTTGGCAGGGATGGGGGTGGTCGCCGGAATTATTATTGTGTTCCTGCATCCGTATGCCGCGGCGCTTCAAGCTCAGGCCTTCGCGGTGAAAGAAGAGGCGGCAAGGAAGGCGGCCTTCGAAGCATTTTTTCGTCTGCACATGCCGATTCGATCGCTCTACGTGGTCAATCTCGTACTGGGAATCCTGCTGATCGGAATCAAGGCCAAACGGTCATTAGGCCGGGATGGAGTGCTCGCGTGAAAAAGGCATTGTTGGCATTGGCGGATGGCACACTCTTCGAGGGCCGTGCCCTCGGATACGAAGGGGAGACGGTGGGAGAAGTCGTGTTTAATACGGCGATGACCGGGTACCAGGAAGTCTTGACCGATCCCTCATATAAGGGCCAGATCATCACGATGACCTCTCCCCATATCGGAAACTATGGTGTGACACCGGAGGATACCGAGTCGCGCCGGATTTGGGCTGAAGGATTCATCGTGAAAGAGGCCAGCCAGCTCGCCAGTAACTGGCGTAGCCGACAGCAGTTACAACATTACTTGCATGACGAGAGGATCGTTGGCATCGAGGGGCTGGATACGCGGGCCCTGACCCGCCACTTGCGCGAACATGGTTCCCAGCAGGGACTTATCACCCATGTTGATATGGATCGCCATCGGGTTGTGGAGAAGGTAAAGGCAGCTCCTAGCATTATCGGTCGTGATCTGGCGGCAGCAGTCACCTGCAAGGAAACCTACCGGTGGACGGAAGGATCGGGCGAGTGGGCACCGTCGCCCGGCAACCGGACCCGGACCGGTGCAACCAGGCGCTGGCATGTCGTCGCCTATGATTTCGGGGTGAAACAGAATATTCTTCGACGGCTGGTGGATGTGGGATGCCACGTAACCGTCGTCCCGGCCTCGACCACTGCGTCGCAGGTTGAAGCGCTCAAGCCGGACGGGATCTTCCTGTCGAACGGTCCGGGGGATCCGGAGGGGCTGCCGTATGCGATCGAGGCGATGCGGGAACTGATCGGACGCCATACGATCTTTGGCATTTGTTTAGGGCATCAGATTCTCGGTCTCGCGCTGGGGCTCAAAAGCTATAAGTTGAAGTTCGGCCATCATGGGGCGAATCATCCGGTCATGGATCTTCGCACGAGACAAGTCGAGATCACGTCGCAAAACCACAATTTCGCAGTCCAAGCCACCCACCCGATCAGCGCGATACCGGATAGGCCGCTTGTGGTCGACACGACATTCGGTCAGGTCGCTGTCACACATGTGAGCCTGAACGATCACTCGATCGAAGGATTGGCCTGTGTTGATCGTCCGGTATTTTCGGTGCAGTATCATCCCGAGGCGTCTCCCGGGCCTCATGACGCCGCCTATTTATTCACCGAGTTCATTCAGTTGATGGAGAAACAGCATGCATAGGGTTTGCCTAGTGTTTGGTCGCTTCTGCCTCCTCGCAGTCGTCAGTCTGCAATCCGGTTGTATCACGGTCAATCTCATCGAGCCATCGGGGCCGGTGCAGGAAGTGCAGCTGAGTGGCACGGGCGACGGAAAAGTGCTGTTACTCGATCTGTCTGGCGTCATTAGCTCTCAAGATAAAGACGGCCTGGTGCCTCAGCCCAACATGTTGGCCATGTTCAGAGAAGAGCTGACGAGGGCCGCGAAGGACGACAAGATCAAGGCCGTGGTCGTTCGAATCAATAGTCCGGGCGGAACCGTGACCGCATCAGACATCCTGTATCACGAGTTGCGGGACTTCAAAACCAAGAGGAAGGTTCCCGTGATTGCTTCGATGATGGATGTGGCCGCGTCAGGGGGCTACTACCTGGCCATGGCGGCGGATAGCATTTTAGTCCATCCCTCGACGGTGACGGGCAGTATCGGCGTCATCATGCTGACCGTCAACGCCCGTGGATTGCTTGAAAAGGTTGGCGTCGAGGCGAATGCCATCACGTCCGGTCCCCGCAAGGACATGGGCTCGCCCTTTCGAGTCATGACGCCTGAGGAGCGGGGGATCTTTCAAAGCGTGATTGACTCGTTCTATTACCGGTTTCTGGCTGTGGTACAGGAGGGGCGTCCCAATCTGTCCCCTGATCAAATCAAGAAATTGGCCGATGGACGGATCTATTCAGGAGATCAGGCCAAGGCGGCCGGCTTGATCGACGAAATAGGGTACCTGGATGATGCAATCGAGATGGCCAAGAAGAAGGCGGGTCTGACAGAGGCACGGGTCGTGACCTATGGGCGTCGCGGGGAATATCAAAATAATATCTATTCGCGCCTCTTCGGGACGAGCTCTAGTATGACCGGATTAGTCAATTTGGATTTGCTGTCGATGGTGCGTGGTGGAACGCCGCAGTTTATGTACCTCTGGATGCCGTAGGATCTGATGGCACATGTCTCTGGCAACAGCCGATTTCGCGACGCAGACTCAATCGAGCGAGCGTTAGCGACGCCGATCGGACGACGGGCGATGCTGGCTCTTGGCGCCCATGGGGCGATGAGCCTCTGTACGGCCCTTGGGGTTGGGGCAGCCCTGAGCCTGTTCGGCAGCTTGACCGGTTGTTATCGCGCACCGGGAACAGCCCGCGATCAGATCATCTTTTTCTCCGAAGAGAAGGAAATGCAGTTTGGATTGAGCGCGTTCCGCGAAGTCTTGCGATCTGCTCCGCTCAGCGACAATGCGGAAGTGAATGACTTGGTGCATCGCGTGGGAGGGAAAATCGCTGAAGCCGCCAACAAACCGGAGTATCAATGGGAGTTTGCCGTCATTCAAGACGATAAGATGGTCAATGCGTTTGCGCTTCCGGGTGGGAAGGTTGCCGTCTTCACCGGGATTCTCAAAACGACGAAAGACGACGCAGGATTGGCGACGGTGATGGGTCATGAAGTCGCGCATGCGTTGCAGCGTCACGGGGTGGAGCGGATGAGCCGGAGTATCTTGGACCAAATTGCGCAACTTGGCGCATTGGGCGCTGCGGCATCCGGACATGCCAATGGCGGAGCGATCCAGGGGTTGTTAGGGGCGTATGGGGTCAACGTCTCGCTGCCCTTCAATCGTAAACAAGAATCTGAAGCCGACTATATCGGCCTTCGATTGATGGCCCAGGCCGGATACGATCCGCGTGAAGCCGTGCCGTTTTGGGAGCGTATGAGCGGTTGTCCGAGGCAGATGATCGGGAAACTCTGTTTTCGGTCGCAGCAGGCGATACCTGAATTTCTTTCCACCCATCCCTCCGATTTGACACGTATCAATCAGATCGAAGCCTGGCTGCCGGAGGCGCTTCAGCACTATCATGGCCCGGGGGGCGGTGGTATTCAACCGGCGCCCGCGCCATTCCGTCCGACGATCGGGCCAATGCCACAAACGAGCTAACTGACCCTGAAGCGAGGTTTCCGTGCCAAGGCGAACAGATATCAAGTCCATTTTGCTGATCGGATCCGGGCCGATCGTGATCGGCCAGGCGTGCGAGTTTGACTATTCCGGCACGCAGGCCTGCAAAGCACTCAAAGAAGAAGGCTATCGGGTGATTCTCATCAACAGCAACCCGGCGACGATCATGACCGATCCCGAGTTGGCGGACCGGACGTATATAGAGCCGATCACGGTTGAAGTCGTGGAAAAAGTGATCGAGCGTGAACGCCCCGACGCCCTGCTCCCGACCATGGGGGGGCAGACCGCGTTGAATACGACGATGGGATTGGTCAAGCGGGGGACGCTCGAGAAATACGGCGTCCAGTTGATCGGCGCGTCAGCCGAGGCCATTCATAAGGCCGAGGATCGCGAGGCCTTCAAGCATGCCATGCAGCGAATCGGCTTGCGAGTGCCGGCCAGCGGCACGGCGCATAACCGTGAAGAGGCCATCAAGATTCTCGAACAAGTCGGATTTCCGGCGATCATTCGACCGTCGTTCACCATGGGAGGAACGGGGGGAAACATCGCATACAACCGGGAAGAATTCGAAAAGATCGTCGAATGGGGGCTCGCCATGAGTCCCGTCGGCCAACTGCTGATCGAAGAATCCGTGATCGGGTGGAAAGAATACGAACTCGAGGTGATGCGGGACCTCAAAGACAATGTCGTCATTGTCTGTCCGATCGAAAATCTCGACCCGATGGGGGTGCACACAGGTGACAGCATCACGGTCGCACCGGCCATGACGCTTTCGGACAAAGAGTACCAACGCATGCGGGATGCCGCGGTCCGGATCATGCGTGAGATCGGGGTCGATACCGGGGGGTCGAACGTCCAATTCGGCCTGGATCCGAAGAACGGCGACATGGTGGTCATCGAAATGAACCCACGCGTGTCGAGGAGTTCTGCGCTCGCCTCGAAAGCGACGGGGTTTCCCATCGCCAAGATTGCCGCGAAGCTTGCCGTGGGCTACACGTTGGATGAGATCACCAACGACATCACCGGTGTGACAAAAGCCTCGTTCGAACCCACGATCGACTATGTCGTGGTGAAGATTCCCCGCTTTGCCTTCCAGAAATTCCGAGGAGCCGATCCCACACTGATGACTCAGATGAAATCGGTGGGCGAAGTGATGGCGATAGGGCGGACCTTTAAAGAGTCCTTGCACAAGGCGATTCGTTCGCTGGAGTTGAACATGAACGGGTTTTCCTCGCGGGAAGGATTGGATCGGGGCATCCCCGAAGGACTTGATCGGCAACAAGCGGTGGAGCGGGTACGCCAACATCTGCGGACCCCGCTTGCCGAGCGACTGTGGCACATAGCGGATGGCATGCGTCTCGGCCTCTCGAATGACGACCTGTTTGCCCTCACGAAGATCGATCCCTGGTTTTTAGAGCAGATCAGGGAGCTGATTCAGTTTGAAGGCCTGCTGGTCGGCCAGGCGGGAAAGAAATCCGCGACGCTTGAGGAGTCGCTGCTATGGGAAGCCAAAGAGCTGGGTTTTTCGGACGACCGTATCGCACAGCTCATCGGTGCCACCGCTGCCTCGATCAGGAAGCAACGGACCCGTACCGGCCGGGGCAACCGAGGGGTGACGTACAAACGAGTCGATACCTGCGCCGCAGAATTTGAAGCCCACACCCCCTATCTCTATTCGACATACGGAAGCGAATGTGAGGCTCGCCCGACAGACCGAAAGAAAGTGATGATCCTCGGTGGCGGTCCGAATCGCATCGGACAGGGGATCGAATTCGATTACTGTTGTGTCCATGCAGCCATGGCGCTCCGCGAAGAAGGCATCGAATCGATCATGGTGAATTGTAATCCGGAAACGGTGAGCACGGACTACGATACCTCGGACCGGCTCTATTTTGAACCGTTGACTGAGGAAGACGTTCTCAACATCGTGGAGCGCGAGCAACCGTTGGGAGTGGTGCTACAGTTCGGCGGGCAGACGCCCCTCAAGCTTGCGCTGCCCTTGTCCAGGGCCGGGGTGCGAATTTTGGGCACGAGTCCTGAGGCCATCGATCGCGCGGAAGATCGAGAACGATTCCGCGACCTCTTGAATAAGCTCGGGCTCCGACAAGCGGAGAGTGGCATGGCCCGCTCCGTAGACGAGGCTCTTCGGATCGCCTCGCAGATCAGCTATCCGGTCATGGTGCGGCCGTCGTATGTGTTGGGTGGGCGATCCATGCAGATCGTCTACGACGAAGCCGGCTTGCTGGAGTACATGGGCTCGGCGGTCAAAGCTTCGCCGAAACATCCCGTGCTGATCGACAAGTATCTGTCGGATGCGATTGAAGTCGACGCCGACGCCATTTCAGATGGGACGAACGTCGTGGTGGCGGGGATCATGGAACATATCGAAGAAGCCGGCGTGCATTCGGGAGACTCGGCCTGTTCGTTGCCGCCCTATTCGCTCGATCAGAGCGTGGTCGAAGAGATTCGTCGACAAATGAAGGCGTTGGCTCTGGAGCTTGGCGTGATCGGCTTGATGAATGCCCAGTTTGCCATCAAAGACCACACGATTTATGTGCTGGAGGTCAATCCGCGAGGCTCGCGCACCGTGCCGTTCGTCAGTAAAGCCATCGGTGTACCGCTTGCCAAGCTGGCTATGAAGACCATGGTGGGCAAGACCCTTCCGGAGCTGGGCTTGATCGAAGCCCCTACTCCCTCGCACTTGTCCGTGAAAGAATCCGTCTTTCCCTTTAACAAGTTTCCGGGAGTCGATGTCCTCTTGGGTCCGGAGATGAAGTCCACCGGGGAAGTGATGGGTATTGACCAGGATTTCGGATGGGCCTTCGCAAAGTCCCAAGCAGGAGCCGGTGCCCCTCTGCCGAAGGGAGGCACCGCATTCATCAGCGTGAAGGAGAGCGATCGCCCGGCGGCTCTGGATGTCGTGCGACAGCTTCAGCGGCTGGGATTCACCGTTCAAGCCACGAGCGGCACGGCGGCATATTTACGCGATCATGGAGTCAATGCGGAAACCGTGTATAAGGTCAAAGAAGGCCGTCCTCATGTCGTGGACCACATCAAGAACGGGCAGGTCGCCTTGGTCGTGAACACCGTGCGCACCGCATCGTCACATGCCGATTCTTTGTCGATCCGCCGGGAGGCCTTGAACAAAGGGCTGGCTTACTATACGACCATACGGGGGGCGCGAGCGGCAGTCATGGGCATTGAAGCGATTCTCAAGACAGAGCTCACCATTCGGTCGCTGCAGGAATACCACCACTCATAGGGGACGCCACAGACTATGCCGACACCGATCACGAGAAAGGGGCACGAGGCGCTCAAAGCAGAGCTCGATCGCCTGCGCAAAGTCGAGCGCGCTAAAAATATCGAAGCCATTGCCGAGGCGCGCGCCCATGGTGATTTGAGCGAAAATGCGGAGTACGATGCTGCTAAGGAACGCCAGGGGTTCATCGAGTCGCGCATCGTGGAACTGCAGTCGAAGCTGGCCGACGCCCGCATCATCGAAACGGCCGGGCGAATCTCAGAGACGATCGTCTTCGGCGCGACGGTCCTCGTGATCGAACAGGAGTCGCAGTCGAAGCGGCAGTACACATTGGTAGGGCAGGATGAAGCCGATATGAAAGTGAATCGCATCTCCATTCAGTCTCCAGTCGGAAAGGCGCTGATCGGCAAGCGAGTCGGAGATTTCGTCGAGGTCAAGACTCCCGTCAAGATGGTCGAGTACGAGGTGGTGGAGATTCGCTTCGAGGAACTATAACGTGCCGCACCCTCTGGGGCTCATCACGCTGTTGACCGATTTCGGCGATCGGGACTGTTTCGTGGCGAGTATGAAGGGGGTGATCCTGACCATCAATCCCCAGGTCACCATCGTCGATCTCTCGCATCAGGTGCCACCTCATTCGGTTGAAGACGCGGCCTATCTTCTGGAATCCTGCTATCGCTGTTTCCCGGAGGGCACGGTGCATGTCGCCGTCGTCGATCCCGGCGTCGGCAGCAGCCGGCGGGCCCTCATCGCGAAGAGTGGAGACTGCTTCTTTCTGGCTCCCGACAATGGGATCCTTACGCCGATTCTAGCCGAAGGCCGCGAGGTAGAAGTGCGTGAGATTGAGAATCCGGACTATCGTCTGACAGCACCAGGCCCTACCTTTGACGGCCGCGATCTTTTCGCCCCGGCTGCGGCGTGGCTGACCAGGCAACAGCCGTTCGAGTCCTTCGGTCCCCCCATCAAGGACTGCAGAACCTTCACGGTCTCGAAACCACAATGGGAGTCCATGGCCTTGGTGGGAGAGATCGTGTATATCGACCGATTCGGCAATCTCATTTCCAACCTGACTCTCCACCATGTGAAAGAAATTCGAGGCGTCACGAAGCGACCCAACCCGCTGATCCGCATTGCCGGTCATACCATCGACGGACTCGTTGGAAGCTATCACGAAGGGAATACGCAGGCGCCTTGTGCCTTGATCAATAGCAATGGCCAGCTGGAGATCTTTCTCAAAGAGGCCAGTGCCGCGTCGTTGCTTCAGCTTGGCAAGAGAGAGTCCGTCAGGCTGACGTGATCTCGGCAGGCCTGGGAAAAACTATTTCGGCACAGCAGCAGTTCGCGGACCTGCACGTGTGACGTAATAGAAGAACACTCCCGCAGGATGCTCAACAAGACGGACTTCCCACCCACCCAACCCCGGCGCGTTAAAACGCGCCTTGTCCCAGGCTAGGCCGTAGGCGAGTCAAAACCGGAGGCGTACCCTCTGGGGCGCACGGTGCGACGAATAAGGAGCACCACGTCTGTGCGCGCCACCGAGTCGGTGAGGCGGCCGGGTCCCCGTTGAGGATTTTGACGAACCGAGAACGACGTTGGAGGAATTTTTCAGCATCCTGTTAAGGTGATGCTGTGACGGTCGCAATGGCACGATGTAAAATCGTCACCATGCGTGTGAGTGTCGCGGCATCGGTCGAGAGGGGAGGCATGAGCACCATGATGTGTCCCAGCGGTCGTAGCAAGAGGCCGTGGCGCCTGGCCTCCCTGGTGACCCGATGCCCTATTCGGGCTTCGAGAGGATAAGGCGTGCATGTCACGCGATCCTGGACCAACTCGATGGCCGCCATGAATCCACGCTGCCGAATGTCACCCACATGGGACAGTTGCCGGAGTGGCTGAAGGAGTCGCGCCATCGCCTTGATCTTGGGTTGCAGTCGAGCGAGCGTCTTGTCTCTCTTGAACAGGTCGAGATTGGCGAGTGCCACAGCGCATCCGAGCGGATTGCCGGTATAGCTGTGGCCGTGAAAGAACGTTTTGAAGTCTTCGTATGTTCCGAGAAACGCCTTGTAGATCTCCTCGGTGGTCAATGTCGCGGCCAACGGCATGTAGCCGCCGGTCAGGCCTTTACTGATCGCCATCAGGTCCGGCGTGACGCCCTCATGCTGGCAGGCGAACATCTTGCCGGTGCGACCGAAGCCGGTGGCCACTTCATCGGCAATGAGCAGCACCTGGTAGCGCGTGCAGAGTTCACGGATCCGTTTCAGATAGCCGGGAGGAGCCGTGATCATACCGGCAGCGGCTTGTACCAACGGCTCGATGATGAAGCCCGCCAGTTCACGATGCCGCTCTTTGAGGATCCGTTCAATCGGATCAAGACAGGCCATCTGGCACGAAGGGTAGGTCAGTTTGAGCGGGCAGCGATAGCAATAGGGCGGCTCGGCTTCGACAGTAGGGAACAGCATTGACGTGAATCGAGAATGGAAGAGCTCGATGTTGCCCACGCTGACGGCGCCGATGGTATCCCCATGGTAAGCCAGCTTTAGATGCAGAAACGTATGTTTGGGACCGGCGTCCGATTGTCGTTGCTGCCAGTACTGAACTGCCATCTTGAGCGCCACTTCGACCGCTGTTGACCCATTGTCGGAATAAAATACGCGTTTCAAGCCTTTGGGTGCCATCCGAATCAAGGCTCGTGCGAGCTGAATCGCCGGTGGATTGGAGAGTCCGAGCAATGTGGAGTGGGCGAGGCGGTCCAGCTGTTTTTTCATGGCACGATCGAGTGCCGGATGGCGATGACCATGTAGGTTTACCCAGATGGAGGACGTTCCATCGAGATACCGCTTCCCTTCCGTATCGATCAGGTAGGGCCCTGTCCCCCGCTCGATGATGAGCGGTTCCTCCTGCTCCCATTCCTGCATTTGCGTGAAGGGATGCCAGAGGTAGGTCCGGTCCCAATCAGCGAGCGTCGTCGTGCGATTGTTCTTGGCCATCGTGATACGAATATGCAAGGAACAGGTGAGGGGACGGATCGCAGGAGCGAACGAGAAATCAATGCGCGGCGCGGATTATACGAGGGGGCGGTTGCTTTGACAACCTGGGAGACGATAACTATAATGAATCGATTTTATTGGGATATGAGTTAGGATTTGCAAAGCCTCATACGCAATTTCTCGATTATTGCCCATATCGATCACGGCAAATCAACCCTCGCTGACCGGTTCCTGGAAGCTACGGGCGCTGTCACAGCCCGAGAATCGAAAGACCAGATTCTCGACGCGATGGACTTGGAACGTGAACGCGGGATCACGATCAAGGCCCACGCGGTCGCGGTCCGGTACCAGGCTAAGGATGGGAAGACGTATGCCTTGCATTTGATCGATACGCCGGGTCATGTCGACTTTACCTATGAGGTCTCGCGCAGTTTGGCTGCCTGCGAAGGCGCGCTCCTGCTCGTTGATGCCACGCAGGGCGTCCAGGCTCAGACGATTGCCAATGTGAACCTGGCAATGGCCAATAACCTCACGATCATTCCGGTCATCAATAAGATCGATCTCGCGAGCGCCGATTTGGAAGGTACCAAGCAATCGATTTCCGAAGTGCTGATGCTGGATGCGACTGATGCCCTGCTGATCAGCGCCAAAGAGGGACGTGGCGTGCCGGAAGTGCTTGAGGCGGTCATTGCGCGGATTCCCCCGCCATCCGGCGACCCCCAGGCCTCGCTTAAGGCGCTTATCTTCGACTCCTGGTTTGATAATTATCAGGGGGTGATTGTGCTGACGAGAGTCGTGGATGGAGCCCTGCGGCCGGGGATGAAGATCAAAGTCATGTCGAACGACCGGATGTTCGAAGTGATGGAAGTCGGACAATTCACCCCGAAGCGGACCAAAAAGACCGAGCTGTTGTCCGGCGAGGTCGGGTACCTCTGCGCGAACATGCGAGAGGTCGCGGACGTGAAAATCGGCGATACGCTCACGGATGCGGTGTCACCGACGAGCGCGCCCTTCCCGGGTTATAAAGAAGTGAAGCCGCTGGTGTTCTGCGGGCTGTATCCCACCGACACGGCCCGGTACGAGGATTTGCGGGATGCGCTGGTCAAACTGCGATTGAACGACTCCTCCTTTGTCTACGAACCGGAGACGTCGCTCGCCCTGGGGTTCGGATTCCGTTGCGGTTTCCTGGGTCTCCTGCATATGGAAATCATCCAGGAGCGGCTCGAGCGTGAATATAATCTCACGCTCCTGACCACCGCGCCGACCGTCGTCTATCGGGTGCTCACGACCAAGGGTGACGTGATGGAAGTGAATAATCCCTCGCAACTCCCGCCGCCCAGCAGTATCGATTCGTTTGAGGAGCCGTTTATTCTGGCGTCGGTCATTACTCCCGAACGCTACATGGGAGCCATTCTGAAGCTCTGTCAGGAACGCCGCGGTATTCAGCGGAGTATGCATTTTCTCGATCCGACGCGGGTGGTGATCAGTTACGAAATGCCGCTCAATGAAGTCATTCTCGATTTTTACGATAAGCTGAAGTCGCGCACGCAGGGCTATGCGTCGCTCGACTATGAGCTGCTCGGCTATCGCGTATCCGATCTCGTGCGGCTCGATATTTTATTGAACGGCGAGGCAGTGGATGCCTTGTCCTTTATTACCCATAAAGACCGTTCGATTCAACGCGGGCGTCAACTTGCCGAGAAAATGAAGGAACTCATTCCCAGGCAGATGTACGAGATCGCCATTCAAGCGGCAATTGGGAGCAAGGTCATCGCTCGTGAGACGATCGGGGCGATGAAGAAGAACGTGCTTGCGAAATGCTACGGCGGCGATATCACGCGGAAACGCAAACTCCTTGAAAAACAGAAGGAAGGAAAGAAGCGCATGAAATCAGTGGGGAGCGTGGAAGTGCCGCAAGAGGCGTTCCTCGCCATCTTAAAAGTCGGTGACGAATGAACGGGGAGACGAAGCGTCCCCCGGCGGACGACCTCACATCCACGACCCAGGAGGGGCGGGCCGATACCTCGGGAGGCCCGGTCGTGTTCGACGAACCGCCGGCGGTGTCACAGTCCGGGAGGAAATCGCTCTTTCGCGAATACGCCGAAGCCATTATTGTGGCGATGCTCCTGGCCTTTGCCATCCGGGTGTTTATCGTCCAGGCGTTCAAGATTCCCTCGGGCTCGATGATTCCCACATTATTGATCGGGGACCACATCCTCGTAAGCAAGTTGACGTATGGCATTCAATGGCCCAGCCAGTGCAAGTTTCAAGCGGGCTTTCCTCCCGTCAATTGCTATGCCTCGCAGGCGCTCATCGAGTTCGGCAAGCCGCAGCGGGGAGACATCATCGTCTTCCGGTTTCCCGAAGATGAGGAAAAGGACTTCATCAAACGGATAGTGGGGACGCCAGGCGATACGGTCCAACTGCGCAATAAAGCCGTCTTGGTGAACGGGACCGTGCTCGACGATAAATCCTTCACCCAACGGATCGATCCGGGGATCATCGATGCCTCTATCAATCCGCGCGACAATTTCGGGCCGGTGACCGTTCCAGAGGGAGCCTATTTCGTGATGGGAGACAATCGCGACCAAAGCCTGGACAGCCGGTTTTGGGGATTCGTGCGCGAGGAAAAAATCCGCGGCAAGGCCTTCCGGATTTACTGGTCGTGGAGCGGGCAAGGTCAATGGACGGAGTGGGTCAGATGGGATCGATTCGGCAAAGCCATCCAGTAGGTAAAGCCACGCGCCAGGCGGTGGGCTCCGGGGCTCAGGCCGCGGGTGCGGCGTCTCCCAAAGTGCTTCGGCAGTATATCTCGCGGTTTCCGCAAGCGTCGGTCCTTGTCATTGGCGACCTCATTCTCGACCATTATATATGGGGCCGTGTGAGCCGCATTTCGCCGGAAGCCCCGGTTCCAGTGGTCCATGTCGATTCTGAGTCCTTGAGGCTCGGCGGCGCCGCGAACGTCTTCAATAACATCCTGGCCTTGGGGGGAAAGGCCGACCTCTGCGGCGTGATCGGTTCGGACGAAAGCGGCCGGATGTTGCTCAAAGAGTTGGGATCGACCCGTTCAGGGCGTGGCGGGGTGGTGATCGATCAGGATCGCCCGACTACGAGAAAGTCCCGCGTCATCGCACACAATCAGCAGATCGTGCGGTACGACGTGGAGCGCCGGGCAGAACTCAAGCCGGCGATGCAACGGCGAATCCTCCGCTACGTCGAATCGCGGTTACGGGAGCTCTCCTGTCTCGTGATATCGGACTATGCCAAGGGGATCGTGAGCGCCACACTGATGTCGGAACTCACGCGCCTTGCCGCCATTCGCCATATTCCCATCGTCGTCGATCCGAAAGTCGAACACTTCAGCTACTACAAGGGGGCGACGGTCATCACGCCGAACCATCTTGAAGCGACACAAGCCGCCGGGGTGCATGGCGATGACGATCAGACGACCAACGAGGCAGGCGCGATCATTCGACAGCGCCTAGGATGCCAGGCGCTGCTCATCACGCGCGGAGAAAAAGGGATGAGCCTGTACGAGGCCGATGGAGTCTCCTGGCACATTCCCACACGAGCCCGCCAGGTCTATGACGTGACCGGCGCGGGCGATACCGTGGTCGGAACGTTAGCCCTTGCGCTCTCGACCGGTGCCTCGATGAGAGATGCCGCGACGTTGGCCAACTATGCCGCTGGTATCGTCGTCGGCATGGTCGGCACCGCGACCCTGTCGGCACAGCAGCTCTCGGAGGCTCTTGGCGATGAGTAAGGCCGCACCATCCGTGATGGTGGTCATTCCGGCCCGGTACGGGTCGTCGCGCTTTCCAGGAAAACCTCTCGTCATGCTCGGTCGGAAGCCCATGATCCAGCATGTGTATGAACAAGCATCGGCCTGTCGTGCCGTGACGGATGTCCTCGTCGCCACGGATGACGAACGGATCAAACAGGCCGTGGAAGGTTTCGGCGGACGCGCCGTCATGATAGTCGGAGACTATCGGACAGGCACCGATCGAGTCGCCGGGGTGGCACGTATGTTCGATGGGGACTGCTTTTTGAATCTCCAGGGAGATGAGATCCCGCTGCAGCCGGACATGTTGGCGGATCTCGTCGATCCGTTCATCAGGAGCGGCGTAGGGATGGCCACACTGAAGCGCGCGATCGATTCGACGGAGGACGTCCACAATCCCTCGGTGGTGAAGGTGGTCACGGACCATCTCGACAATGCGCTGTATTTCTCACGCGCACCGATTCCATGGGTGCGGGACGACGCCGGGCGCGGGGCGGTCGCAGGGTTGCATTACATTCATCTCGGTCTGTACATGTACCGGCGCGACACCTTGCTGAAGTTGGCGTCTCTACCAACCGGACGATTGGAGGAAGCGGAAAAGCTCGAGCAGTTGCGCGCGTTGGAGAACGGTATGGCGATCAGAGTCTGGGAAACCACCCATGCCTCGTTGCGGGTGGATACACCGGGCGATGTCGAGTCGGTGGCGGAGAAGCTCCAGCGGTTTGACGTCTTCAAGCGGGAGTTGGGCGCGCTGAAGGTCGCCCCTTCCAGGTAATGGTGGCATGCGTGTCAGAATCATACGATCCGACAAGATGGGGGCAACGATGAGCAAGTTCATTTTCGTCACAGGCGGAGTCGTCTCCTCCCTGGGGAAAGGACTCGCCTCAGCCTCGATCGGCAACCTCCTCGAGAGTCGAGGATTGAAGATCACGTTCCTCAAGCTCGATCCCTACATCAATGTCGATCCCGGCACCATGAATCCCTATCAACATGGGGAGGTCTACGTGACGGACGACGGCGCGGAAACAGACCTCGACCTGGGCCATTATGAACGCTACACATCCCTGACCCTCACCAAGGAAAACAACTACACGACCGGACGGATCTACCATTCGGTCATCACGAAAGAACGTCGCGGCGACTACCTCGGCGGGACGGTGCAGGTGGTGCCCCACGTCACCGACGAGATCAAACAGTGCATCATGCGCATCTCCCAGGGGACGGACGTGACGATCGTGGAGATCGGCGGCACAGTCGGCGACATCGAGAGCCTGCCCTTCCTCGAAGCGATTCGTCAGATGCCGTACGACGTGGGTCGCGACAACGTGCTGTATGTCCATCTCACGCTGGTGCCTTACATCGGCGCAGCCGGTGAACTGAAGACCAAACCGACGCAGCACTCCGTCAATAAGCTGCGGGAGATCGGTATCCAGCCACATATCCTCCTCTGCCGGACTGACCGGTATCTCCCGCCGGAACTCAAGGGCAAGATCGCGATGTTCTGCAACGTCGAGAAAGACGCGGTCATTACAGCCAAGGATGTGGACACGATTTATGAAGTGCCGATCGTGTTCCGGAAGGAAGGGCTGGACGAGCTGATCGTGCGCCTGCTCCATCTCGAGACCGGTCCGCCGAACCTGCGGGAATGGGATGCGATGGTCCAGAAGATCAAGCATCCCAAGCATGAAGTCTCGGTCGCCCTGGTCGGCAAGTACGCCGGTTTGAAGGAATGTTACAAGAGTCTCGCGGAATCGCTCGTCCATGGCGGCATCGACCATGAAACGCAGGTGAACATCCAGTGGATCGAATCGGAAGAGATCGAACGGCAGGGGACCGAGCGTATCCTGCGCGAGGTCGATGGCGTCCTGGTTCCCGGAGGGTTTGGCGCGCGCGGAATCGAAGGGAAAATCGCCGCGATCCGATACGCACGGGAACACCAGATTCCGTTCCTCGGCTTGTGTCTGGGCATGCAGTGCGCGACGATCGAGTTTGCGCGGAACGTCGGCGGGCTGGCCGGCGCGAACAGTGCTGAGTTTGACGAGGCCTCTCCCTATCCCGTCATTCATTTGATGTCGGATCAGCAGTCCGTCAGCGACAAGGGCGGGACGATGCGGCTCGGGTCCTATGTCTGTAAGCTCGGGGAGGGAACCCTGGCCCAAAAGATGTACGGCGTGAGCGAGGTGCGTGAGCGCCATCGGCATCGGTACGAATTCAACAACGCGTACCGCGAGCAACTGATCACCAAGGGATTCGTGCTGAGCGGGCTTTCGCCCGACGGCCGGCTCGTCGAGATCGTCGAATTGAAGAACCACCCCTGGTTCCTGGCGACGCAGTTCCATCCGGAATATCATTCGCGGCCCCACCGTCCGCATCCGCTCTTCAGTGGATTTGTGGGGGCGGCGTTGCGCCGCAAATGCGGCCACTGAGGTGAGATGCTGAAACCAGCTTGCAGCTTCGTTCTCGGGTCGTCGAAATCCTCAACGTAGCCGAGAGGCTACGCCTCCGGTTTCGACTCGCCTGCGGCCTCGCTGCAAGACTGGTTTGAGCATCTCACGGAAAGTTGGAAGAGACAAAGATCATGGCGCATGAAGTCGAGATAGGAAACTTTAAAGTCGGCGCGGGTCATCGGCAGTTTTTGATTGCCGGGCCTTGTGTGATTGAGAATGAGCAACTCGTGCTGGAGACGGCGGCGTGTATTGCTGAGATCACCAAGTCTCTGGGCATCCCCTATATCTTCAAATCGTCTTTCGATAAAGCGAACCGGACCTCCATCACCTCGTATCGCGGACCGGGTCTCGAACAAGGCCTGGCGGTGCTGAAGAAAGTGAAGGATCAGCTGGGCCTTCCTGTCTTGACGGATGTTCACACCGAAGAACAGGCGACTGAGGCAGGGAAGATCGTGGACGTGCTCCAGATTCCCGCATTCCTCTGCCGGCAGACCGACTTGCTCATCGCGGCGGCGAAGACGTGTAAAGTCGTGAATGTCAAGAAGGGCCAGTTCCTCTCCCCGCAGGAAATGGGCAACGCGGTGAAAAAAGTGGAAGAGGTAGGAAACCAACGAATCATTCTGACTGAACGAGGATCGTCGTTCGGCTATAACAATCTCGTCGTCGACATGCGGTCCTTTCCTGTCCTTCGAGGCTTCGGGTACCCGGTGGTCTTCGATGCCACCCACAGTGTGCAGCTGCCGGGTGGCGGGGGGACCAAATCCAGCGGCCAGCGTGAATTCGTCGAGCCCCTGGCCTGCGCGGCAGCGGGCGCCGGAGTCGATGGCTTCTTCATGGAAGTCCATCCCAATCCAGACGAGGCCTTATCGGACGGACCCAATATGGTGCCGCTCCATCAATTGAAAGCTTTGCTTGAACGAGTCATGCGGATATGCGACGCGTCACAACCTCGAAAGTAACCAAGCCGAAGGGCGCTCGGATGGCGCCGCCGAAAGGCGGAAGCAGCCTCGATGTGGGCCGGCGTGTGCTGGACATCGAAGCGCGTGCCGTCCAGGCCCTCATTCAACGGCTCGACTCAGGCTTTTCAGATGCCGTGGACCTGCTCTATCAGTGCAAGGGGAAAGTCGTCGTAGCAGGCATGGGCAAGTCCGGGTTGATCGGGCAGAAGATCGCCGCCACGATGGCGAGTACCGGGACGCCGTCGTTTTTTCTCCATCCGGCCGAAGGGCTCCACGGAGACCTCGGCATGTTGGCGCGCAAGGATCTTCTCATTGCGATATCGAATAGCGGAGAAACGCAGGAGATTTTGCAGCTCTTGCCCTTCATGGAGCGCATGGGAATTCCTGTCCTGGCGATCGTCGGACGCAAGGGTTCGACGCTGGCCAAGAACAGCGCCGTCGCGCTGGATGTGTCCGTCGCAGAAGAGGCCTGTCCCATGGGGCTTGCGCCGACGGCGAGCACCACCGCGACGCTGGCAATGGGTGACGCCTTAGCCGTCGCGTTGCTCGAGAAGCGCGGGTTCAAGGAGCAGGATTTTGCGCAATTCCATCCCGGTGGAACGCTGGGACGCCGGTTGCTGGTGAAAGTACGGGACCTCATGCACAGGGGGCAGGATGTTCCAAAAGTAATGGAGACGGTCTTGGCCCCAGTGGCTATTCTCGAAATGTCGGCCAAAAAGCTCGGCATGACCACGGTGGTCGATCGAGCCGGCGCCCTCGTGGGCGTGATTACCGACGGCGACCTGCGGCGGTTTCTTCAGCAGGGCGGGGATTTCTCCAAGATCACCGCCGGATCCTTGGCCTCGCGCCGCCCCAAGTTGATCGGACCGGATGAGCTGGCAGCCAAGGCGGTCGAAATGATGGAGCGCTATTCCATCACTACGCTTGTCGTCGCGGAAAGTCTCAAGCGCATTGTCGGCGTCGTGCATTTGCATGACTTACTCAAACATGGCATCGTTTAGCAGAATGCTGAAAAAGTCCGCCAGCTTCGTTCTCGGCTCATCGAAATCCTCAACGTACCCCCGAGGGTACGCCTCCGGTTTCGATTCGCCTGCGGCCTTGCTGGACGAACTTTTTGAGCATCCTGCATGGCGGTCTTCTCTTTTCCTAGACGCGCGAAATAATAGGACCATGGCGTGCCAACAGAGATTGCCGAAACCGGCTGACGGAATAGGTTACTATTGATGAATCGCGTACTGGCAGCATGGAAATCGGTCGGGCAGGAATCGCTCAACCTGCCGAATTTTATTACGCTCACCCGCATCCTCTTGATTCCTGTCTTCGTGGTGTTGTTTGCCACGCCGACCCCGGACCGATCCCTCACAGCGGCCCTCGTCTTCGTTGTCGCAGCGATAACGGACTTGTTGGACGGCTATCTGGCTCGCCGAAACGGCCAAGTGACCACACTCGGGAAGCTGCTCGATCCCATCGCCGATAAATTGTTGGTGCTCTCCGCCTTGATTCTTCTGGTGAATGTCGATCGCGTGAGTGCATTGGTCGCAATTTTGATCATCGCACGCGAGGTCGCGGTCACGGGCATTCGCGCCATTGCCGCGGGAGAAGGGATGATGATCGATGCTGAGGCGACGGGCAAGTACAAGATGGCGCTACAAGTCGTGGCGATTACGTTTTTGGTTCTCGAAGGGACAGGACTGGCCGAACTCGGCAACCTTCACTTGGCGGGCATCGTGACGCTGTACATCTCGCTGATCCTCGGCTACATCTCGGGTGGCCAATATGTGTGGAGCTTCTGGAAGCAGGTCGTGGCGAAGGGACTATAGCAGGATGCTGAAAAAGCCGCCGGTCTCACCCTCCCGACCCTCTGCACGCAGAGACGCGCCTTTTCCCGGACGGCGTTCTCGCATCGCTCAGACTTCAACGTTGAGGGGTTCCTCGGAGGTTGGAAGCACAGGAGGGGCTTTTCCGTTCGTCAAGATCTACTCCAAGGGCGAACGGCCCACACGAAGTGCGGTCTGTATCTCCTCGGGCCTTCACTCGCTACGGCCTTATTTCAAGCATGTTGATGTTGATCTCCAGATACCACAATGGTTTTCCAGAGACCTACCAGCCCTATGTGAGCACAGGAAACCCGCATATCGCTCCTCACTCACTCCCTAATCAATGGAAGAAGCGCTGCTCTGTTTATTGATGGTGATGGCCGGGTACCTGCTGGGGGCCATTCCCTTTGGCATCGTCGTGTCAAAAGCGATGGGGCTGCCCGATCCGCGCACAATCGGGAGCAAGAACGTCGGCTTCACCAACGTGCTGCGTGTTTCCGGCATGAAAGCGGGCATCCTTACGCTTCTTGGGGACATGGGCAAGGGATGGGTAATGGGATGGGCGGCGATGCAATGGCTTACCGATGAACGATTCATCATGTTCGTGGCGCTGTCAGTAATCCTGGGTCATATCTTCTCGCCGTTCCTGAACTTCAAAGGTGGGAAGGGCGTGGCGACGGCCATAGGAGTGGTGCTGGGTCTTGCTCCCGCTATCGGACTGCTCTTATTGTTGATCTGGCTGGGGGCCGTGGCGATCTGGCGCTATTCATCCGGTGGCGCGCTGGCGGCCTTCGCCTGCCTTCCTGTCGTGGCGATCGTGAACGAACAAAGACAGGAGTTTTTTATCTTTGCGGTACTTGTCAGCACTCTGATCTGGTTCAAACATAAGGACAATATCATCCGCCTCTGGAGGGGGACGGAAAGTAAGATAGGAGACCGGAAGGATTGACAGCTTTTCTTCTCTCACTATGCACAGTGGGTGCTCCCTTCATTGACACGTGTAATCCGATTCCAGATTAGCCTTGGGATATATCTGCTCGGAGCGAGAATCACAAAGCCCTCTCTCGACTTTTACCAACCTTGTACGCCGACACTCGTCCGGCAGTCCCCGCGGCGACTCCTCTAGGGGGCCCCGTACCATTTCGCCGAGACACTTACCCATGGTCAGCGACCTCGGCTCCAGGCTGGTATGCAATGGCCGGATGGCGCGATCTATTGGCATGATATCGTCAGCAGCGTCATCTACTGCTGTTGCATGGTTCGAACAGGAAAGCATGAAGAGCGGATTGAGCTTTTTTGCATTGAGCGCACCGTGCGAAATCTCACGATTCACCCAGGCACGTGGACGATGCGGTTGGGCAAGACGTCACAGAGAATTCGTTAGAAATCGGTCGGTTCGACGGCGTTTCTTGGGTTATCGAATGAATACTACGATTGGTATTGATCTTGCGATTATCTCATTTCGATTGTATGCATCGGCCATACACAGGTGATCATGAAGGGGACGATGGGTGTCTGTTAATCATGGCAAGCGAACTGCGGGTGAGACAATCTGACGATACGCTCAGTGAAAGGAGTAGCTAGTGGTGGGAATGTGGAAAGTCAATATAGTGATGGCTGCCGCAATTGGACTCGCAGGTGTCGTGGCAACCGAAGCGCACGCTCAAGCTGAGACGTTGAACATTGCAGCGGCCTACAGTTTGAAGCCGGCATTCAACGAAATCATCACGATGTTCGAGAAGGAATATGGAGTACCTGTCCATGTCATGTATGGTTCTTCACAAGCGCTTGGTCGTCAAATTGAAAATGGAGAGCCGATTGATCTGTTTTTCCCGGCATCGTTTGAGGAAGTCGAGAAATTATACAAGAAAGGGTTGACTCTGAAGAGGAAACCTCGGATTTACGCGCAGACGTCTCTTGTGCTCGTCATGTCAGCGGCCTCCGTGGCATCATCGATATCCTTTCACGATGTGTTGCCGAATCGGGTACGCATCGCCCTTGGCGATCCTAAGACGTCCATATTGGGTGAAATCACCGCCCGGACGCTCACAAAGCTCAATCCCGCATATAAGTATGCATCCAATCTTATCTATGGGCAACATAGTGAGGATGTCATGAATCTCATTAACACGAGAAAGGCTGACGTGGGCATTGTCTTCCGGTCGGATGCGATCAACAGCGGGCAAATGCGCATCATTGATGAAACCCCGGCTGGAAAGTTAACGTCTGTTCGGCTTGGAGAAGCGATGGTGTGGACCTGTCGAGAGGCTTCGCTCGAGAATGCGGAAGAATTTCTCGATTACATGATGAGTCCACGCATACAAAAACTCCTGCTGAAGCATGGGTTTGACTCTGCATCTTCGAAAGAGTGACTCGATGCCCAACTGGTCTGGGGATGGGACACTCGCACGGATCTTCACCAGACGGTGGAAGAGCAGCTACTAGTGTAACTCCTAGTTGCAAGTAAACTCTTTGCTACGTTAAGAATCTTCTTGGCTCAGGATTTGTAGCCAGGACCATGAGGAAGGCTATCCATGCCTCACGCGTCGCGGTGCAACTTCATACGCAAACTCATCAAACCGCTGGTCTTATTCTCCTACTTGGTTGTCGCGATTCCATTGTTTACGCAAATGGTCTATGAGGGAACCTCACGGCTGGCGGGTTGATGAAGGGCCGGTGGGCTGTACCCGATTGATGAAAACTCATACCACTTCGGGGGGAGTTCGTGCATGAATGCCATTGTCCTCATTGCCTTACGCAGGCCGTACACCTTCGTCGTCATGACCATCCTTATCGTGCTGTTGGGCACCAAGACGGTGCTCCACATGCCGACCGACATCTTCCCGAATATCACGATTCCCGTCACGTCCGTGGTCTGGATCTACAGCGGCCTGCTGCCGCAGCAGGTGGAAGGGCGCATCACCTATCTGTTCGAACGCTTCCTGACCTCGACGGTGGAAGGCATCAAGTACATCCATAGCCACTCCTACTTCGGCAGCAGCATCACCAATATTTATCTCCAGGACGGCGTCGACGTGGGCAGGGCCGAAGCGGATATCGTGGGCATTGCGCAGAACGTCGTCAAGGCGCTGCCGCCCGATATTTCCCCGCCCATGGTCATGCGTCTCGCGCCCTCCTCCATCCCGGTGGCCATGCTCCAGATCAGTTCCGATAAGATGACGCCTGCGGAGCTCTATAATCTCGTGTATATGCGAATCCGCCCCCTGCTCGTGACGGTACCGGGGATAGTCCTGCCGCACCCATACGGGGGCCAGGACATGCAGGTCATGGTCAACCTCGATCAGCAGAAATTGCTCGCCCGTCAACTCACTCCGGCGGACATTCACGATGTCCTCATGAAGCAATACCTCGTGCTGCCGGCCGGCGACATCAAGATCAAGCAGACCGATTGGATCGTCCTGACGAACGCGTCACCGTTGAAGATTGAGCATTTCAACGATATTCCGATCAAGCGGGAAGGCAACGCGTTCATCTATCTGCGCGACGTCGCTACGGTGCAGCTCATGGGCCGGGTGCAACAGAACGCGGTGCTGGTCAAGGGCAAACAGACCGTCATCCTCGTCGCGATGAAGAGCACGGAGGCCTCGACCCTCGACGTGGTCGATGGGATCAAGAAGATGATCCCGCGCGCCGAGCAAATCTCTCCGGAGGGCGTGGAGATCAAGCTCCTCGACGACGCCTCGACCTTCGTGAAGGATTCGATCTCGGACGTCCTGCATGAAATGCTGATGGCCGGGGCGCTGGTCGGCCTCATCGTGCTGTTGCTGCTCGGCTCATGGCGGGCCACGGTCATCGTCTGGACCTCGATCCC
>Ga0207646_10000606_pt1 | contig 46581 bp, 69 predicted proteins | sample KBSK5502metaG_FD_184343 | JGI IMG/M metagenome (GOLD analysis project Ga0207646, IMG submission 184343) | Corn, switchgrass and miscanthus rhizosphere microbial communities from Kellogg Biological Station, Michigan, USA - KBS K5-50-2 metaG... | ecosystem: Host-associated > Plants > Roots >...
CGATTCGGATGAGGCCAGGCTTGTGTCAGCCGTTCCAGTGGTACGGATTGCCCTGACCCTGGAGGAATTGCATGAGCGCCTGGGGGTCCTGGGCATTCCGGATCTGGGCGATCTGCTCGGCTTCAGTCCCCTGGGGGGCTGCGGCCATACCGCCCATCTGCTGGAGCTGCTGCATCGCAGCCTGACCTTCAGCCGGAACCGTGGAAGCCGGGGCGCCGCCCTGCTGCTGGGGCTGCCCGTTGGGCGTCGTGACGCCGGGCTGCTTCGCCAGTAGCGGACCGACATTCGTCAGCCACTCATCCAGCTTGTCGGGCTCCCCGCCGTACAGTCCTGCGACTGCCGGGTCGTAGCCCTTGGCCATGAGCTGCGCGGTGACCTTGTTCTGACGATTCTCCGTCAGAAGCTGCGCGAGTTGCTTCTGCAACTCAGTGTTCTGGTCTTCGACCTTCTTGAGGTGGTCCCGGAGCGGGTTCCCCTTGGGGGGAGCCTGCTGCTGACCTTGACCAGAGTTGTCCCCGTAGGGATCGGCGGCCTGCTGGCCGTCGTAAATGTCACCGTCGTAGTACCCAAAGCCACCGCTCATCAGAGCATTCTCCCTTGAGGCCAGGCTGCCCCGGGGTAGGGCAGTCGCTCCTTGTCCTGGGCTTTTGACGAGAGGGGCCAGGTGATCCTCTCCGAAAGGGAATGTACCCCATAGCAAACAAAAGGACCCGTGTCCCCCGACACGGGTCCTTAGGTACATCGCCAGAGATCAGAAGTGGCGGTCCGGTGTGAACTTTTTCAGAGAAGTAACCGGGGTGCCAGCGCACCTGGCGAAAGCTGCGCGAGGAGCCGAGTCCGGTGAGGGCCCCTGACTCCCCGCGCTTCCACTGTAGGGCGCTACACCGCCTGATAGCCAGCGGATAGTCCACCGGGGGTGGCGCCGCCGTACCCGGAGAACAGGGCCCGCTCCTGGCTGGCCAGGCGCTTGCGTCGGGTCTCGCCCTGGTTGGCGTTCGCTACGCCGCCCACGAGATCCCGCTCCAGCTCCTGCTGAGTGAACGGCTTCTCGCCGTACCGGGCAGCGATCGCCTGGATGTTGGGCAGGGCCTCGGCCACAGCCTGGAACCCGGAGCTGACCTGCCCGAGAGACAGGCCTGCCGTCACGAAATCTTCGAGGTCGCCCTTGTCCAGGGTGAGGCCTCGCTTGAGGGCCTCACCGCCGAACTGGGCAGCCTGCGTCTGCTTCTGGAGCAGAGGCAGGGCCTTCTTCTGATCGAGGAAGTAGGCCGTGACGTAGCCCTGGCTCACGCCATAGAGCTCCTGGAGGGCCTTCATCGAGGCAGGGTTCGCCTGCATAGTGCTGGCGACCGCCAGGTCGACACGGCCCTTGATCTCGGTCGGCGACACGTCGCCCGAGATCCAGTTCTGGAAGTCGGTGGGCGAGTCGTAGAAACCCTTGGGCAGGCCCGAGTCCTGCATGATCTGCCGGTAGCTCTGCTCCAGACCTAGGTACTCGCCCGGGGACAGCACAGGGAGCCCCGCCTTCGCGCGAGACTCGTTGGCCGCGAACCTGGTCTTGTACTCCTTGGTGTCCTGGAGCAGCATCGAGATCACGTCGGCGCCATAGCCCTGCTTGGCGTACTCGTAGATCTTGCCCGCCAGGGATCCGAGGCCGTACCCGTTGAACAGAGAATGCAGGGCCGCGTACGCGTCCCGATTCTCTCCTGTCAGAAGCTTCTCGTACTGCCCGCTGGCCTCGTAGTACTTGTTCTGGAGCTTCCCCTGGGCGGTGCGGGAGGTAGCGGCCTGCTTCCCCAGCGCAGTGCCCTGAAGCTTGTACCGCGCGATCTGGGAATTGATGACTTCGCGCTGCTTGGCGCTCAGCTTCTTATTGCTGAGCTGGTGCTGGAGAGACTTGGTCTTGGCCTCAATGGCGCGCTGCTGTGCCGAGGCGCGCTTACCGACAGCCTGCTCTTTGGCCAGGGCGGCCTTCGCCTTATTGGCCGCAGCAGTGTCCGTACCCGCAGAATCAGGCAGATCGAGCTGTTCGGCGAACGAGCCGGGAATGAAATTCCCCTGCTGATCGAAGTACCCATCAGTGGGCGTGGACATCAGAGGCTCCCTTCAAGGTAGGCGAGAGCCCTGCGCAGAAGATCCGGCTCCTTATCGAGGAGACCGATGCCCCGGTTGCAGTTGTTGCAGAGCAGGCCACGGATGCGGCCCGTGCCGTGGTCGTGGTCCACAGCCAGCGCCTTCACCTTGCCGGTCGAACCGAGCACAGTCTCCTCCTTTCCGCAGATGTCGCACAGACCTTCTCGGTCGTCGTGCATCTTCTGAAGTTGTACCGCGTCGAGTCCGTACTTAAGGGCCCTACGCGCTGCCGACTGAGCTGATGGGTAGCTCAGTGGATCTCCGGTTCGTGCCTCGACGTACTTCCTGTCAGTCTTCCGCTGCTCCTCGCATGGTTCGCACGTGCAGCCCCGGAAGCACATCTTGCGTCGCTGGTATGCCATGGGTCAGAATGCTATGGCTTTGCATTCTAGAAAGCCATTCCAAAATCCTTGGCCACCTGGTGGGCTACCGAGAACATCGACTCGCGAGCGTTATTGGTCTTCTTCCACAATGGATCATTGCGCAGATCATTCTCGAACTGCCACAACGGGTATTGCGTTCCTGGCTGCTGACCCGCAGCCACCTTCGAGGTCATGGCCTTGTTGATGAACTTGTTGTGGAGGTCGATGTCCGTCTGCGGCAGTTCCAGGATCTGGGACACGGCCGAGATGTACGGCTGCGCCAGGTCGAGCACGTTCTGCCCCGCCCTGATCTGGTTGGCGAAGGCGTAGTACTTGCTGGCGGCCTGGTTGCGGATCTGAGCCTCCAGCGCTTCGAGGCTCGTCTTGCCCGACACTACGTTGCGGATGTTGGTCTGGTACCAGCCCTTGGAGAAGGACTGCCCGTTCTGGTACGCCAGCGAGAAGATCTGGTTGTACGCCGTACCGGCGTCACCCCACATCTCGTTGCCGTGCATGCCGACGGACTGACCGAGGTAGGCCTTGATGCGGGCGTCACTCCAGCCGTCCCGCATCTTGTAGTTGATCGCGTTCTGGAGCAGCTTCGAAGACTGCCCCTTCTTGTTGATCTGGCTTCCCAGGCCCACCTGGACCGCGAGCTGATTTAGCGAGAACTGATAGCTGGACCACTTCTGCTTGAACGTGGCGGGGTCAGACGTCCTTAGGAAGAAGTACTTCCGTTGAGCGTCCGTGGTGGTGCGCCACCACTTGGTGTTCTTCAGGTGGGCAGTGAAGAGGGCCTGGTCCCAGCCCTCCTTCACTGCCTGCTTGACCAGATCCCGGATCTGCTTGTTCTGCTTGAGGACTTCGGCAGCCAGCCCATAGCGGGCTGCCATGTCCTCCATGCTCAGCTTCGGGGTCGCGGTTCCTCCCACCGAGTACACCCCCGAAGTGTTGGTCACCGTGGCCCCCTGGGAGCCGCCGTAATAAGCCTTGTACTGGCCGTGGTTGTACGTGGACCAGTCGGTCCAGTGGGTACCGCCACGGCTCATCTTGTACGCGATCCGGGCGTTGGTCAGCGGGTCGTAGAGATCCTCGTTCGAGGACAGGCCGTACCGCGCCCGGCGCTCAGGGCCCATGGCCCCCAGCATGTTGATCTGGAACAGGCCGTACGAGTTGTCTCCGGTGCCAGCGTTCGGGTTGTGCGCGTGAGCGTTGCCCGAAGACTCGGCCATGGCGATGGCGTACGCCATCTTCAGGCCGTTCCCCCTAAAGCCTGCCTGGCGCAGGATGTCCATCAATGAGGCCATCAGCCACCTCCCTGCGGCATGAGGCCCATGTTCTGGAGCACTTGGTGGCCGATGGCGAACACGGAGTTCTGTGCGTTCTGAGTCTTGCGCCAGTCCGGTGAATCCCGGAGCTGGTTCTCGAAGTCAGTGATCGACAATGGGCTCGGCTTCCCATCCGAGCCCGCCCGGTTCAGCGCGGCCTTGATCTTGGGGTTGAACATGTCGACGTCCGTGTCCGGCAGTTCCAGCACCCTGGCCAGCGACTGGACGTAAGGCGCGGCAATGTCCCGCATCGACTGCCCTGCTGCGATCTGGTCCGCGAAGGCGGGGTATGCGCCCATGGCGATACCCCGGATGTTGGCGACCTCCTTCTCCATGGAGGACACTCCCTTGACCACGTACGCGGCAGAGTTCTTGGCCTGCTGCTCGGAGAGGCTGACGCCATTGTCGTACGCCGTCTTGCGGAGCTGGTCATAGGCCTGACCGGCCATGCCGCCCAGGACGTGCTTGTCATTGAACTTGATGTAGTTGCCGAGGAAGCTCTGGATCTGGGCGTCACCCCACCCAAAATGGGTGATGTTGTGAGCCAGCTTGTCCAGGGCCTTGTCCGACAGGATGGCGCCCATCTTGACCGCGAGCTGCGACGCGGCGGCGCGGCTCGCTTCGATGGTCGCCTTGTACGTGGCGGGGTCAGTCTTCTGCATCAGCGACGCTTGGCGCTGTGCGTCACTGTTCGTCTTCCACCACTTCGTGTTCTTCAGGTGCGCAGTGAACAGGTCCGCGTCCCACTGCTCCTTGGTGGCCTGAGCCAGGAGGCGCTTGAGCTGCGGGTCACTGTTGAGGAATGCGACCGACATGCCGTAGGTCTCGGCCAGCTCCGTCTTCGACTTCTTGACCTCCTCGGTCGCACCCGAGAAGGTCATGGGGTCGATGGATCCGAGGCCGCCCTGACCGGCGACGCCGGGGATCCGGCGCACCGCCATGAGACGGCTGTCGTAGTAAGAGTCCGTCAGCGAGCTGATCTGGACAGGCTTCCCCGGTCGGGGGGCATGGATGAATTTGCCGTTGCCCAGGTAGATGCCGACATGGTCAGGTCCCTTCTTGGTCCCGTCCGTGTCGAAGAAGACCAGGTCACCGGCCTGGATCTTGTTGCGCGCCACAGAGGCGCCGACCCCGATCTGTTCGTATGTGACTCGGGGGACGTCGATCCCGAACTGGGCGAATACCTGCTGTACCAGGCCGGAACAGTCGACCCCGTTGACGAGGCTGTTCCCGCCCCAGACATAGTCGACCCCGAGCGCCTTGCGGGCCTGCTCCGCGATGGCAGTGCCCGGGATCAGGATGGGCATTAGATGCTCCCGAACGGATTGTTCATGATCGCGTTCTCGATCGCGTTCATGTACGTCGTCGCAGCCTGCGTCGAGGCGTACTCCTTGGTCTTCTTGATCCGCTGCTCAGCCATGTACTGCTTGGCGTCAGCACCCAGGCCACCGGACTGCGTGGACGACTGGCCGATGGCCTCACCCGTGTTCATGTCGTACTCGGTGGTCGTGTTCGTGACCACCGGCGACTGCTGCTCCGCGTTGCGCAGAGCGTCGCCATACCCGGCCAGCTCCCCCTTGCCGGGGTCGCGGTGCATGAGCTGCTGGAACACGGAGGTTGCGATGGCCTTGGCCGTCGTGGGGTCGGTCAGATCCAGAGACTTGTTGTAGGTGGTCTCGAAGCGGGGGCCCTGGTACTTCACTTCGCCCGTCTGGGTGTTCACCAGGAACTTGCGCCCGCCACGGAACTGCGTCTGCCAGAGAGCGGCTCCCGCAACGCCACCCAGGCCGCCCTTGCCCCCGATGGGGCCCTTGCCCAGGTAGGAGTCCAGGACGTCCATGGGAGTGATCTTCTGCCCGGCCTTGTTCAGGCCGTAGGTGGCATCCACGATCTTCTTCCACTTGGCCTGCATCTCGACCAGGCCGTCATCGTCAGCGATCAGGCCCGAGTAACGCATCTTGGACTGCATGTCAGCGAGCTGCTTGCCGGACAGATTATTGATGAACTGGTACGCCTGGGACTTGGTCACGTACATGTCCACCCGGGGCAGGTTCCGCTCGCCGAGCTGTGGCTGGTAGCCCATGTAGATCTGGCCGTTGCCGACTGCGCCGGAGGTGCCGCCGTACTGGCCCTTGTACTCGTCCTTGATCTTGTCTTCGGACTTCTTGTGCCCGCCTCCGCTATTCAGCATTCTCGGCCACCTCCGCCTCTGCGTCGACACCCATGTCGCGTGACAGGTACCGATGGTAAAGATCCCCGAACGAGGGGCTCTGCTCGATCAACCCGTCCACGAAGTATGCCCACTGGTTCCGTATGTCTTCGTTCTCCGCTGCCGCCAGTGTGTACGGCATCCCGTCGGCCTTCAGGGCATTGAGCTGGCGAACCAGCTCAAGTCGACCGCCCAGGTACTGCTTGAGCTGACGCAGGTCGGCCCGGCGTGGGTCATCGGCCTGCGGCGAAGTGGCGATGTCCATCAAGGCCGGGATGATCTCGTTGTATTTCTGCGGGTTGTAAGTGTTGTAGTCGTCCGCCCACTCCTTGTTGAAGTACATGTTGGGCGTGCCGTCCGGCAGGAGTGGGTTCGAGTACGTCTGGATCCACGCCTTCCTGTCGGCGGCGAAATCCTCGGCTCCTTCGTCATTGAAGGACTTGAACCCGGCCTTGTGGAGGTCGGCCGTCAGGCCATTCATGCGAGCCGTGTACTTGGCCCAGCCCAGGCGCTTGCGGTTCTCCGCCAGCGCCTCATCGGCCGTCAGCTTCGAGCGCATCATCTCGCTACTGCCGGGGACGAGCGGGTTGTTCAGCTCGTACCGGTACGCCTCCGGCGAGAAGGGCCCCTTGCCCTCGGGGCCGATCACTAGAGGCGCCAACTCCGGGCGCTTGGCGATGAACTTGCCGTACTTCTTCATCGCCTCCAGCGCCGCCTTCGTCGGCGGGATGCCCTGGGACTTAGTGATCTCCGAGGCGAAGATGAACCGGGACTCCTCGTACCGCTTGAGGAATTCATCGTCCGCCGTCAACGGGTTCTGTCGGCGCAGGGCGTTGTACTGGTCGTAATAGAACTGGTACGGGTCCTTGCGCTGGGTCGCGAAGGGCTGAATGAAGGACGCTGTGGCGGCGAACTTCCAGTACTGGCTCGTACGGTCAGCGATCTCCTGGGCCGAGGGCATCGGCTTCCCGAGCACGTCGTGCTCGTAGATCGCCCGGTTCAGAATCTGGCTCTTCACCTGCTGGTAGCGCTGGTCACTCGTGTCGTACGAGGTGAGGAAGTTCTTCACCGAGATGGGCGTCACGATGTTGAGCGCACGGCCCAGGGGGTTCTCTCCGAAAGAGCCACCCCCCTGGACGCCGAAGGGCAGGATGCCCAGGTGCCGCGCCAGCTCTGCCGTCGTCGGCTTGTCCTTGACCCACTCATTCACCGGGACCTGGACGATGGGACCAACGCCAGGGTTGAACCAGGGGTCTCCCTGGGTGACCATGTCGATCGAGTTCTGGGACAGCAGTAGCTTGCCGTTCGACTCCCGGATGTTCATGGCCGCGCCCAGGGGCGAGTCCACGATCCACTTCGGCACACGCGTGATGATGTAGCGCTCCGACTTGGGGACCTGGCGCTTGATGACTCTCGGCTTCTTCGAGTAGTCCGGCGTACCGTCCGCCTTCAGCGGGTACTGCGGGATGTACGTGTTGCCGTACTGGTCCACATGGTTGCCGTCCATGTCCTGTACGGCGCCCAGGTAGGCGGGGGAGTTGTACCAGTTTGCGGCATAGCCCACGATCTGGGGCTTGTCCGCGATCACGCGGCCCCAACGCTGGAAGGCCTCGGCCGTGGCCGAGAAGAACGGGGACATGAAGCGCATCGCTGCCGCAGCATCACTGCGGTGCGCGATGTCGAAGACCAGGGCCCGGGTGTCGCGGGCAGCGAGCAGCCTGGCATTGTGCGCCAACCGCTCCACATCCTCGGCCGAGATTTTGGTCGGTCCGTACCCCTGCTTCTTGAGCTGCGCGGCCATGCGGTTGCGGTGGCCCTCGTAGAACTGATTGAAGAGCGGGTGCCGGGAGAGTCGGTTCGCGGGCAGCGTCGCTGCCTTGTCGTACCACTTGGCGATGACCCGGTCGAGAGCGTTCATGTGGGCGAGCTGGCTCAGCCCGATGTTGCCCGTGTGCACATCCGGCCGGTCATGGACGACCGGGACAGCCTTGTTGAGCCAGGCCGGAGTGACGGCATCGGGCCCCTCCTGGGCCTTCATCCGGATCTCCGGAGTGTGCATGTACTGATCCACCTCGTACTTCGCGGATCGCGCGAACTCCGAGGTGGGCGTCATCTTCGGCAGACGGGCGCGGTAGGCGATGCCCTTGGGGTCCCGCTCCATCCAGCGCGTCATCTCTTCGATCGACCAGCCCTTGACGGCCAGCTTCGAGAGGGCGTCCTGCATGATCACGTTATTGATGGCGTGGGCCCAGGCGTCCAGGTGACCCGCCGCGTCCTGCGACGCGGAGAAGGCGACGCCACCGTGGTCGAAGGAGTTCTCCAGATTGCCTCGGATGACTTGCTTGTTCCTAGCGAACAGGTTGCCCACCGAGGAGTCGGCGCTGATCTGCTCCAGGGCGTACTGACCGCTGCGGCCCTCGAAGGCCGCAGGCCAGTGGGTACCGTCGATCTCGACGGACTTCGAACCCTGGATGACCTTCTGGTAGCTGGCCCGGTAGTCCTCGGCCGCGCGGGTGGACAGGTCGTGATAGCTGGCCAGGCGGTCGTGCTGGTTCTTCATCCGGATCAGGGCGGCGGTCTTACCGGCCGAAGGTCCGGCGCTCTGGCGCATCTGCGCCTGGTTGAGCTGCTGTGCCCGGTCATTGGCGAACTTCCGGATCGCCAAGGCCTTCGGGGAGCGGTCCAGGGGATCCAGCGCAGCCAACTTCCGCTGCGCAACCGCATGCTTGCGTGTGGCCGCAGCAACGTCGACGGCTCGCTGCTGTATGTCGGCCGCAAGGTGTGCGTCCAGGCGTCGGATCTGGGGGCGCAGGAGCTTCATCTCGTTCTGCGCGTACTGAGCCCCCGCGAGGGCATTGTCCTCGCGGGCCTGGAGGGCGGGCTTTGCGATCCACCGGGCAGCATTGTCGAAGGCATTGACGACGCCCTTGCCAGTGCGCAGGGCCATGGCTGCGGTACCGACCGAAGCCCACTGAGAGGCCAGGTCGTCACCAAGTACGCGGGGGATGTAGCCCAGGCGGAAGAGGGTCGTGAACTTCCACAGGAAGCTGGTGTAGTCGGCTGCGCTCTCCACCCAGTCCTTGGAGCCGCCAGCGGCATTGCGCAGAGTCTCAAGCCGTCCGCCGTGCCGGGACAGCACCGTGCTCAGCTCATCGAGATCCTGGAGCGTGTGCCCGTTCATCAGTCGCGATGCCGTGAAGGGCGTGACGGCCAACTTACCGCCAGTGCTGGGCAGTTCATCCAGGTGGAGTGGCTGACCCGCAGCGTTCGTACGCTCCGGGTCCAGGGCGCCGGTGTAGCGCTCTCGCATCTTGGCCAGCTCACTCTTCTGGAGAGTGACGTGCTTACGCCAGAGCTGTACGCCGACGTCGGGATCCAGGCCATAGCGCCGGGCCACCTGGGCCGCGCCGTAGCGGCCGACCTCATCCAGAATGTTGGCACGCTCGTGCTCGGTGGCGGTCTGGAGGTACTTGTTCATCACCCCCTGGCGCCAGTCGTCCCGGGCCCCGGGAATCCGAGCCAGGTGCCCTCGCAGTTCATTGATAGCGTCCCGGCCTTCCTGGCCGGTCAGGGTGTCGATCCGCATCCATCCGTTCGGGTTCATGTTCTTGACCGAGCGGATCAAGGTGAGCGGCGTCTCAAAGAAGTCCGCGACACCCCACAAGCGGGAGTGGATGACTCCCGTGTTGATGGTGCGAGCACCGGCGCTGCCGGGGATGCCCACATTGATGGTGGCAGCGCGGCGCTGGCCGCGCACCACTCCTGAAACGACGCCCCTCGCAGGACCTGCCTGGTACTGGTTCTGGGCAGCCGTACGCGCCTCCGCGCGTGCCATCGACCAGCGGGTTGCGTGCAGTTCGTCCAGTAGCCCCTGGTTCTCGATGATGTCCGTGTACCGGGTCATCGCTGCCGTGTCAGCCTGAATGCCCTGGGCCGTGGTCTCCATCTGGTGATCGACCATGGCCTGGATCTGGGGGAAGTTCTCGTACCGGGAGCGCATCAGGCCCAGGTTGTCCATGCGCCGCCAGGCGCTGTCCAAGCGAGGCTTGATCAGGGCATTGCGGTCTTTCAGCTCGGTCAGCGCCCGGCCGTCGCCCATGCCGACGCGTACGAACAGACCCAGCTCCTCTTCGTCCTGGAGCTTGCTGGCGATGTTGGCGAATCGGGCTCCGCCCATACCCGAGTGCTGAGCGAGGGCCGTGTTCATCAGGAGCTGGCTGTTGTCCTTGTTGCGCCAGATGGCGTCCATGAGTGACTGGACCTTGTTCTGGCTGAGGATGTGGTCGATGTCTGCGGTCGACCACCCCCCCTTGGGCATCTTGGTGACCGTCCCCAGCTTCGCGACCTTGCCGAGGGCGCCGAGACCGTGGGAGGTGGGGTCAAGGAACATCACCGAGGCGAAGTCGATGGCGCCCGTGCCGTACTTGAACCAGGCGCTGTTGCCGCGCATCTTCTCGATGTAGGCATTACCGACGGCGGGCATGCCCGCGTCCTTGAGCAGATTCTGCTGCTGAGCCTCGGACAGCTTATTGAAGCCCGGGGGGAGATAGGCCTCCGGGGGCTTGTAGTAGAGCAGCGGCGAATCGATGGCGCGCTGAGCCTCATCAGGGCTCATCACGAGAGCTTGCCCCGGGGAAATGTGGGAGCTCGCGCGCCATGCGGTATTCCAGGCGTGGCTATTGAAATAGTCGCCACCGAGGAAGCTGTTATTGCCCCGGTTCATCTTCCCGACGAGCGCGGTCGTGGCGATGGGGTGCGAGATTCCGTTGGAGTAGAGCCAACGCATGGTCGCCATCGTGTCTTCGAGGCCAGGGGCCAGAAGGCCATGCGGTTGCGTCTGACCCGCCATGGCCGCTTCCTCGGCGGCCTTCTTGCCCTTGGGGGTGAGGGTCTGCTCTTCATGGAAGGGGTCGATGTAGCGGTCGACGACGTTGAGTCCCTCGACAGCCCCCTCTATGCCATGGGCGATACCGTCCCCGATATCGCCCAGGAATCCACCGATACCCACAGCTCACTCTCCCCCGGGGAACGTCATCCCCTCTGGCGGGTAAATCTCCAGCCCGGTCGGGCTGTTCTGCATGTTGTAGGCCAGCGAATAACGAAATGGGTCGTGCTTGGGCCCAGTCGTCGTCATATCGAAGGCCAAAGCCGGAGTATCCGGCATGAACTGAAGCATGACGCCAAAATCTTGCCACCAGTCCATCAGAGCATCCCCTTCAACTGCCTCACCAGGTTCCGGGCCGCCTTCGATGAGCCCGGCTGTTCGGCCATGTGCTCGAAGACGGGGAGGTACTGGAGCAGGCGATTCATGTCATCGTCCTGCGGCGGATTGATGCCGAGCGCCTCGGGTCCAGCCCCCGGGCCGAGCGGGGCGCCGTCGGTCACCGGAGTGTCGGGCTGCTCCGTCGGAGCCCCGAACGGGGTCATCTCCGGGAGCTGAATGCCAGCCAGCGGGCTGGCCGCCTCCCCGCCAGGGGAAGCAGCCAGCGGAGCCGCCTGCTGCATCTTCATCATCTGGGTGGCGTCACCATAATCGCCGCCGGTGGGGACCCTGATGGGCTGCTTCTGATCGCCCGGCCCGCCGTCCGTACGGCGCGAAAGCTGGCCCGGTCCCGATACGGGGGCCGGGTTCGCAGGCTGGCGGGCGCCACCCGACGGCATCAGGTACCGCTCGTACGAGCAGTGTCGGTGGTGTGATTGTGCGCACCACCAGTGTTGGCCAGCGTGGTGCTGTCCCAGCCGGTGATATCGCCGGACGTGTCCGAGGGCGAACCCACGGCCGAGCCGGTGTTCGCCTCCTGGAGGGACGGCGCCTGGGTGTGGACGCCCGAGCAGGACCCCTTGAGGCCGCGCATGGGCTGCGAACCGCCCTCGTGACCCGGGTCGCCGGGGAACGCAACGGGCGTGACGTTGGTGTCCATGTTCTACTCCTTCCGGTTCTTCGGGTCGCGGTGCTCCTCGCAGAACTTCACGCGAGGGTGGTCGCTGTACTTCGGATTGTTGCATTCGCCGAATTCGCATTCAGCGGCATCCGCTGGAACTGTAGTCATGCTGCCCGGCTTGAGGACCTCAACGCGTTCGACCACTTCCAGCTCCTCGGAAGGAGCTGGCATAAAGCCGAGCTTGATGAGGTCATCCGGAGAGAAGTCCGGGCGGATAGCCCGGACGCAGCCCAGGTGATGGGTCTCTTCATGGCCGCAGAGATAGCAGCTCACGCAGGAACACTCCTCTTGATTCCGGCAGAGACATTCGCCTTGCCGTTTCCATTGAGGCTCGCGAGCAGCGTCATGAGATCCGGCTTACCGCCGGGCCCCATCTCTGCCTGACCAGGAGCCGTACCCCCGGGCATTCCGGTACCCGGGTTCATGCCGAACGGTACGCCGCCGCCCCCTCCAGGGCCGCCGCCTGCTTCTCCACCGGGGCCTACGGCTCCGGCGGCGGGAGTTGGCGCAGGGGTCGGTGCAAAAGCCTTCATGATGGCCGCATGCATCGGAATCCCCTTCTCGCGCTGCTCGATGATCGTCGCGGCGCGTGCGAGTACCTGCGTCGGGTCCATGCCCTGCTGAGCCATGATCCCGGCCGAGCTGAGCATGGAGAACACGCCCTGCTTGAGAGCGTCTGTCACCTGCTCGTTGTCGATCTGGGCCTGCATGGCATTGACGTCGATGTCCATCGGGAGCTGCCGCTGGAGGAAGTCCCGAGAGATGTCCTGGTCGCCACGGAGCTGGAGCAGGAAGATCAGGGCCTGGTTCGGGTTCATTCCGGCCGCGAAGCCGTACGACACGTTGACCGTGTAGTCGCCGTTGATGTCACGGGACGGCACGTACTTCTCATTGAAGGGCGTGCCATTGACCATGCCCTGAATGGACTTCTCGGCGTTCGGCCAGTACTTCTCGTCCATCTCGAAGCAGAGCGCGATGGCCTGCTCCAGCGCATGGCCGATGTGGTGCTGACCGGTGGCGATCTGAGTGTCGTAACCGCCATTCAGCGCCTCGACACCCTTGCCGGTGATGATGCTGGCCTGAACGTCGCCGGTGGCCGCAGCAGGCGTACGCGTCCCCTGACGAATCTCCTCCTGGAGTACTGCCTCCTGCTGGAAGGCATGCACCGGAAGGTCTGTCGTGATGCGCCGGATCTTCTCCGGTTCGCGGGTACGCAGGATCGCGTCATCACCGAACGGGACCTTCTGGATGTCCGGCGGGATGGCGAGCGGGGCGCGGACATTCCGCTGTGTGCCTTGCAGGCCTAGCAGCGCCATGCGGGCGCGGGCCAGGTAGGGATAGATGATGTCGTCGAACTGGCCACGGTCCTGGTCGTCGTACGACGGCTTCTGGGCGATGGCCACAGGAACCCGGCCGAACGGGTTCCCGTGGGCCGTCAGGACCATGTTGTTGCGCTCGGGCAGATACAGGACGTAACTGTCCTTGTCGCAGTACTTCACGCACTCCAGGAGCGAGTCCGGCTGGATCTCCGAGGTGGGACCCCACTGCCGTCCGAGGATGGCCTGGGCGTGCATGGGGAACTTGTCCGCCAGGCGCCAGGCCTCCTCGCGCCAGACCTTGGAGTAGCTGATGATCCGCCCCGCCAGGTCGAACTGGGGGTAGGCCTTCATCGGATTGTCGATCCGGATGATCGGGGAGCCCGTCTCGAAGTCGGCCTCCACGACGAAGGGCATCATCCCGTACATCAAGTACCAGTCGCAGCCCTGGGTCATCTTGGCCCGGAGCTGGCTGTTGTCCACGTAGTGGTGTGCCACCTTGGTCTTCTTGGCGACGTACTTACGCTGCTTGTCCGAGGTGAGCACACCGTTGGCGCAGTTGATCGCGGGCAGGGGGGCGAGATTCTCCGCCATCTGCCGGGCGGCGAGGTCGATCGCGTTCGCCACGATCGGCTTGGGCCAGATGTCCGGCATAGTGCCCGGCATGACGTTGTCGATCTTGCCGGTGCGGACGTCGTACACGGTCATGTGCCGCGCATCGCGCTCCGCGTAGAAACGTCGTAGCGATTCCACCCGCTTCGCGATCCGCGCGATGTCGGCCTGCGGCCACACGACCGCGACCGGCTCAGGACCGGCCGCGACGCCAGGAGACGGAAACTGCATCTCGCCCTCCTTCCCAAATGTCGACTTGTCGACAGGCTACAGACCGAGCTTCTTCTCGATCCGCTCCAGCCGCTGCTCAACGGTCAGGATGACCGGGGTGGGAGCAGGCGCAGGCCAGGTGCCGGGCTTCGCCCGCAGGCAGGCCGCGAGGTCCGTACGAAAGGCGACCATGCCGAATCCGGCGGGGTCCTTCTTGTAGTGCGACCACTCCAGGTGGCCGATGCAGGACTTGGCAGTCCAGCCGTAGTGGCGGCAGATGGCCGCCGCCGCGCGGACCATGGCCACGTACTGGGTGTGGGGCCACGGGTCCTTGCCGTCGCCGAGGTTCTCGCACTCGAAGCCGTAGAAGGCGTCATTGCCGTCCACCGCCCCCTTGTCGCCTTCGCCATACCTGGAGGCCGGGGGCCGACTCATGTAGGACTCGGCGACCACGGCATTCAGGACGTCCGGGTCGCCACCCCCCGCATGGTTGGCGCGACCGGCCGACGCCATCCAGACGATGCCCTGCTTGTCGATGTACGCGTGGGCCAGCGGGCCCGGCAGGGCCGTCGAACCGTTGTAGATGTACTCGTACGAGTGGTGCGAGGCCGTGTGGTGGATCATCACCCCATGCACCGGCCCGAAGACCTTGCCCGTAGCGCTGTCGCGCTCATGGGTGGTCCATCCGGCGTGCGGGGTCTTGATCGTGAGGCCCTCCCCCTTGAGGGCTCGGATGAGTACTGCTGCGGACATGGGGTCAGCCATTGGTCTCTCCTACCCGATCAGGCCAGTGCCAGGTACCGCCCTTGTCGCTGGCGCAGCCAGCCGGGTCTTCCTGGGCGCCGAACTCGAAGAAGACCCCCGAGGGGTTCAGTACTGCGAGCCCCGCAAGGGGCACGCCCATGAACCCCTCCAGGGTCTGGGTCACTACAGCCGCACGGCATGCGCCGTGATAGCGCTGCTCACCGTTCTCGTCCACCGGCGAACCGTAGCTGCGGTAGTGCACGATCCTGCCCACAGTGGGCTCCATTCCCTCTCCTACCAGCCGCTGAAGCCGTTGCCGTTCCACAACCCCTGGTGGGGCTGCATCTGCAAGGCGTAGTCGATATCGATCACCGTCTGATTCTCCGTGTCCCGTTCGGACGCGAATTCGCTGCCTTCGACGTGGAAGCTGTCGAAGTCGGTGAATATCATTTCCCTGCACCGGATCTCCGCGAACCACAGGGCCATCACGGTGTCCGTGAGGCCCTTGGTGTCGGGGAACCAGGCGCAGAGCTGCTCGATGAGATTCCGGACGGGCTCGGACTGCGTCTGGGACGGCAGCCTGATCAGGTTGTGCCCCGAATCCCAGCCGTCGAAGAGTGTTGCCATGGAGGCGACACCAAAGTCCGGGTCCCACTTGGTGGAGTCCGTGTGGTGCGGCGAGAGGATGCAGCCGCGCTGATTGAGCATGTCGCGTACCAGCCGGTCCTGCGAGATTGCCGCCTGATAGGCATTCTTCTCGATACGCCACTCATTGATCCGGTACCGGTCGGTCAGCCGCTCGATCTCCGACCTCATCTCGTGCGGCGGAAGGGCCCTCCGGTTGACGACTTCCAGGACCCATCGGGTCCCAGTTTGCCGATCCAGACCGATGACGACCATGGCCGTGAAGCCTGACGCGGCGGGGTCCAGACCACCCACCACGTACAGACCTTCCATGCCATGGGCACGGTGGCCGGGTTGTCCTGCCATGAGGCGGCCGGGGTAACGGGCTCGGTCGATGCACGCCTGGACTGCTTCCATCGCGAACGTCGAGTCATCACTCACCTGATCCTGCATGTAGACCATCGACCAGTTCCTGGCCGACATCTTGCTGCGCTTCTTGCGCAGGGCGGGGCCGTCCCACATCGGCCAGTGGCCATCCCGTGGCCAGCCAGCAGACTCTGCGGCGCGGCGTCCCTTCTGGGACACCGGCGGGCGGTTGGTGACCGGCCACAGCGTCACCCAGTCTTTTGGGTCGTCCGCGAACTCCATCACGGCAGGCTGCGTCAGGTACGTCCACGGGGACTCCCCGTCGACGTAGTGGTGGGCCTTCAACAGCTCCGAGTAGAGGTCGACCGACTCGATGCGTGTACCGATGACGATCTGCATGCCACCCGCGTCCGCGACGCGTGTGCCTACCTGGTTCTGGATCCAGGAGATCTGGGCCGGGAATTGCTGGAAGTTCGTGTGGTCGACGCAGTCGTCCATGATGGCGAGGTCGGCTCGGGTGCCATAGATCTGGCCGCCGACACCCACCGCCTGAACCGTGTAGGCGTGCTCACCGGAATCAGACCCATTGACTCGTATAGCGGTCTGAGACCAAGTGTCTCCAGAAGCGAAGCCTCCAGGGGGCCCAAAGGTCGACTGGAGCTTGGCGTAGGCCGCGTTGTCATTGAGGCGCTCCTTGATGGCGTGCAAGAACTTCTTGGCCATGTCCTGCGTACGCGAGATCAGCAGGATGCGCACATTCGGGTCCTGGCAGATCCGGTACGTCACGTAATTGATCGTGAGCGTCGTGGACTTGGCGTGCTCCGGCGGAGTGTTGATGAGCAGCGTGTCCGGCTCGCCCTTGACGTAGATCTGGTTCGGCTGGATGTTCTCGGGCTCACGGCCCTCGATCAGGTCGAACCACTGCTTGTGATGCCAGTTCATCTCCGTGCCCAGGTACTCACGGCAGAAGTCCTCGAACGGCGGCATGTTCTCCCGGACCGCCGCCAAGTCATTCGTCTTCTGCTTGAGGACCACGTCCACGCGGTCACGCCAGTCGGGGAAGTTGTCCCGGTAGTACTGGTACGCGGAGCGGGACCGCTGAGCGGCCCGGCAGGCGTCCGTGATGGAGAAGCCCTTCTCCAGGGCCGCCAGGATCGTACCCATGGCCATCTGGGACGTCTGGGCGCCTCGGGTGCGCTGGTAGCCGAGGCGGCCGACAGCACCATCACCGGACCGGCCCGCGTACTGCGGCCGGTCATCGTCATCAGGAATCACTACTCGGACCATGGGGTCAGTGTGCCCCCGGAAAGGAAGTACCTCTCATGAACGTCGTCATCGGCCCCACGAGCGGGATCGTCTGGCTGGCCTGCGCCATGGGCTCGGCCGTGTTCCGGGCGAGCCTCGGAGCCCGGATCCTCACTGCTGTCGTCGGCGGGCTCGCCGCCTTCTCCTTCGTCCGCCAGTTCTTCCAGGAGGAGCAGTGAAGCCAAAGAGGGACTGGTTCGTCCGCAAGGCGAAGACAGTCAGCCGATGCTGGATCTGCAAGCAGCAGATCCAGCCCGGAGAGTCCATCACCCGCTACTGCAAGCACTGGCCGCACTTCGAGTGCGCCAAGCGTCGCGATGCGGAGATCTGCGCAGGTAGCTGACCAGATGCCCCCCTACAGCGTGTAGGGGGGCATTCGCATTGTGGGATTGTTGAACAATCGCGATTTGACAATACCTGCTAGGGTTTAGGCGCCGTGGGCCCGGTAAGGCGCTACAAAAGCCTGTAATGCGCCCACGGCGCACAGGATCAGCGGGGGCGTAGCCCCCTGATCAGGTAGTTCGCGGCTTCACGGCCGCGAACCTACTCCTGAGTCGCGCACCGCGCGACAGGCAGGCCCCTCCGGGGCCTGATAGGTCTGGGGGGCGTACTGGGATGGGCTCTAGCCCAGCCCAGCGCCCCCGGTTTAACAGCCCCGGGTCAAGACCCGGTAAAGCGCCAGCTCAGCGGCAGCTGAGGGGGCGCTGGGCTGGAGTCGGAGACGACAGCCCCACCACGGGGGGTGGGGCCCTGGTGCTGGTCAGCCGCCGCTGACCAGCCAGTTCATGTACATGCACCGGATTCGCTGCATCACAGCAGCGAATCCGCAAAGCATGGTCAAGGGCTGGCATAGGCCAGCCCACGGGCAGGTAAAGCAGGAGCAGGGCTGAATGGCCCTGCTCACCGGATACCTGCGTGAATGCAGGGCATTCACCCTGTGGCCTCCGGCCACCCTGGGGCAGCCAGCGGCTGCCCCCTTGCGCGTGCGTATGCACGCCTGCGCGCGTAGCGCGGGTACCCGCGTACACGTATGCGTGTACGCGCGCGTAGAGGCGCCTTCGGCGCCCTGTTCTTGATCCGGATACAGGTAGAGGCAGGCTCCTCAAGAGCCTGCCTCCTGCTTCCACCGTTACTGCTCACGCCCTAGCGGCGTGAGCGTGCCTTTACCGGTTTGGCTTGCGGTTACTACGGATGACCTACGAGCTTCGCTCGTGGTCATCCCCTACCCCCCGGTGGGGGATCGCTGCGCTCACCCCCACCTGCCCCCCTCCCCCATCCTTCCACGGCCGAAGCAGTGCTCAAGCGATCATGAGCGACCTGGGGTTTTGTCTGATCAACTCGGCCTCGAAAGAGGCCAGTTGATCTCTGTTTCAGGCCTGGTACGTACCAGAATTGTCGACTTCTGCGAAAGAATCTTCTGCCATCACCGCAGGTCAGAGCACTGATCCAAAGCCTTTGCCATCCCTTGGTTTGCACGCTCTTCCCTACGTAGCAGGTTGGGGCTCGCAACACCACAACTCAACAGCCCGACCAGCCGCCGCCGAGGCGCCCCACCGGATCACCGGGATGTGGGCCACGGATCAGGCGCAGGGATCACCGTTCGAGCCTCGCTCGCGGTCCCGGCAGGCAGGGCAGGGCATGGCGGGATGTGGGGCGTCGATCAATGCGCCGGGCGAATGCCGGGCGTCAATGGGCGGAACCGTTGCGGCTCCTTGAGAACTCAACAGTGGACTTTTTCTTCTGGGCACCGGTGTGCCCGAGGGGCGACGCGCTAGGGGGTTGGTACAAACCCTGGTACAGAGGCGGGCTGTATGCCCGTCGGAGTCTCTCTCACGCACCCGATGACCCAATGACCCGTGGACGCTCTCCTAAGCCGTCCACGGGGCGCACAGGCAGCATGACGGGCGCCCTCTCCGGCGTTCGTCGCTCATGCTGCCCGTTGCGTAGTGCTTCCGAGCCGTTGGGGCTCGGCGGTGCTACGTGATGACAGGAGAGATCATCATGAACATCAGTCTTCAGAACCCGCACACCGTGGCGTACTACGCCGCGATGTACGAGGCTGATCAGGCAGGCCGGGAGTACGGCGCGGCATACGCCGCGTACGCAGTCAGTGCGCGTCGCGACGGTAGTCCCGAGGACTACGCGACGTGGCTGGCGTCCGGCTACGCAGATGCGGCCTACCGCGTCGTGCGCAACATGTCCGTCTGGGAGGCCTGATCATGACCTATGACCGGTTCGTCGTGGCCATGATCGTCGTACTGATGGCCGGAATCATGATCATGGCTTTGATCATGGACTGGCAGGACCGCAAGAGGGAGGCTGCACTCACTGAACTTGAGCGCGATGCCTTCCATGGACCCTGGGTGTAAGCGCCATCGGGTGCAGCTCTCGTAGCTGCGCCCCTTTGGTGCCGCATACGCGGTTCCTTGATCAGAAGGAGAGCTGATCATGTCCCAGTTTCTGACCCTCGCAGCCACCGGTGAACGCGTCCAGTTCGGCCGGATGGTGCAGGCACAGGTAGGGCCTCACACGGGTACGTGGTGGAGGCTCGACGCGCTGGCCCACAACGGTCACGAGCACATTGTGCGCGTGACCCGGTTGGTGCACGGAGGCCGGATCAGGCGCGTCGCAGCATTCCCGCTGCACGTGTTCGGTCTGGTCGTGTCAGAGGTCGCACAGCTGTGGAAGCGCTGCATCGAGTGCACGCTGCACAAGCTGAGTGACTACATCGCTGCGGGCGTTCTCGCCCTCGTGCCGTTGGCGTTCTTCGAGCGCTACGACGGGGCCGAGCGCATCACGGAGATCATCCGGCTCATCGTCGAGTGATCATCCAGTTCGCCGGGAGCACTCAGACAGATTCAGTGTCTGAGTGTTGCCGGGGGCAACTGGGCCCCGTGTGATCTTGGGAGGGAAGATCATGAACCATGTTGAGCATGCCGACCACACCACCGTCATGCGGACGTTGGTCGAGCCTGTGACGCCGTACGAGCAGTACCAGCCTGGGCAGTACGTCTACGTGCACCCTCACGCGCTGGCAACGGCCGATCTGGCCGCTGTCGAGTGCCTGATCGTGAACACGGACCTTGCACCGCTGGAGATCGTGGTGCACCCCTGCAACCATCCGGAGCAGGCGTTCACGGTGGCGCAGGACAAGCTGAGCGCACCCATCTGGGTGTGAGTGATCCCAATGCGCGGCGGGTGCACACGACGTGTGCACCCTGCGGGCAACTGGGCCCACAGGTGAAGGAGAGTCACCAATGATCATGTATGACGCGTTCAACACCCCTGCTCACCCGGCCATCGAGGTCGACGACCGGGAGGCGGTGCGCACCATCACTGAAATGGCCAATGATGTTCCGGTCTACGTCCGGGCGTTCGCTGGCCACGAGGGTGGGGAGAACGTCACAGTCTTCTGGACGCTCACCGGACACGGTGAGGTCGGAACCATCTTCGAGCACACACGGGAGAATGCGTTCAGCGTCCCCGTGGGGCACACGGACAGCCTCGTTGAGGGACTCCGGTTCTTCCTGGAGGACACGAGGATCTACACCCAGTACGACCGTGACGCCGAGTACGCCACGGGTGAGTAGCACGTAGGACCGTGCCTAACAACGTCCTCCAGGGCTCTGAATCAGCCCTGGGGGGCTTTGTCCGGACGGTCCGGACTAACTGGTCATAGGAGAGATGATCATGGCTGAGAACGACGCACAGCCCCCCCTCGGGGCTGCATCCGTGATGCTCGGCAAGTTGCTGGCACCACAGCCCCGGCCGCTGCGAGTGATCGCGGCAGAGATCCGCCAGGACTGGAAAAAGCCGAACTACGCGGCCGTGCCCTACCTGTCCGCCATGTCGGAGCTGGACAAGGTCACTGACGCGTACTACGCGGACAGTGCGGCGTCCATCGTGCGCTACTTCCTGGCGAACGCCGGAACCTGGCGGGGCGAGACTGCCCGCCGAGTCAAGGCCGAGCTGAACAAGATGGTCAAGAACAGGTACTGACCACCCCTCAGCGTCCGGCACGGGTCGCGCGATGATCCCGTGCCGGGTCCTGACCTGATGGTCAGGTCTAGATGATCTAGGAGAGAGATCATGTGGAACAACAAGCAGTATCAGACGGTCGCGGATGGTCTTAAGGACGCCCGTGACGCCATCGACGCCGCCGCGTCCATCGGCGGGGAAGTCTGGCACGCAGTTGCCATCGATGCATGGGAGACGACCGCTGAGAAGGTCATGGCTTCCCTGCGGGCGCACCACCGGGGCGACTACGCGTTCAGTGAGTCGCGCTTCCGTAAGGCTGCGGGGATGGACGCGTGATCGCGGTCATCTGCAAGGGACTTGAGCGGGGGCTCATTGCCTCCGCTCTCATCCTCTCGCTGCCCCTGGCTCTGAAGCTGGGTAAGTTGGTCGGCGCCTGGTTTTTCAACCACCACGGGGGGATCTGGCTAGATCCCCAATGAGACTGCCCCACCCCTCGCGTCCCCCCTCGGGGGGTGGGGCACCCCTCAGTTCGTACGAGCTCTGTTCGTACGGGCCGAAGGGTGAAAGTCACCCGGATTGATCAGTAAGGAGAGACTGATCATGGAAAAGGATCGCGAAAGACTTGAGCTGCTCACCCTTGCCCCTTCGCGGGAGCAAAGGAAGGCGCTCGTGGACAACATCCTTGCCGTGTACGACCGCGCGAACGCGGATCAGCTCGCCAAGGGCATGAGCTGGTACAGCACTGCTCATGACTTGGCAGGACTGGTTGGTGCTGGGGACTACAGCAAGGGTGCTGGAGTGATCGCTGCACTGTCGGTGAACACGGGATGGGAGCGGAACAAGGACCTTGCATTCGCAATCTCGCAAGGTAAGAAGGCTGGTCACTTCCCCAAGGTTCTGGAGAAGGTCGGCGCCATCATGGCGGGGGAGAATCCCCTCGCGGTGCTGGGCAAGGGTCTGAAAACCCTGAACTTCTACATGAACATCCACCAGCCGGAGCACACGGGTGCGGTCACGATCGACCGGCACGCGCACGACGTGGCGCGTAACCAGGTGTGGGGGAACCGTAACCGGGCCCTCACCACAGGAACGCGGTACGCCATTCTCAAGCAGGCGTACCGAGACGCGTCCGCCCTTCGTGGGGTGCGTCCGCACGAGATGCAGGCGGTGACGTGGGTCGTCTGGACCGACGAGTCACCGCATGCCCGGAAGTATTGACCGGGGATGAACGTCCGGCAGGGCCCGTCCATGCGGGTCTACGCGGGGCCCTGCCGGGCCTTGATCCGACGGTCGGATCATGGAGAGGAATCGATCATGGGATTCAAGCAGGATGTAGTGGACGACCTGCACGCGCTGAACAGCCGAGTGACGGCGCTGGAGAGCCTCGCGGCCACCCTGCGTACCGCTGGCATGCCTGCCAGCGTGCAGGGCACCACCCGCACGGACTACGCGGACACGCAGCGGACGCAGGTGGAGGACCGCACCATCACCACCGTGCGGAACCCGGGCGCCTACGACGGCATCACGGGCGGCCGTCGCGGCACGGCCGTGTCCACCCCCGCCACGGGCGTTGACTACGGCGCGATCGCCTTCGGTCTCTCGCAGATCAAGGCAGATGCTGCAGCCAACCTGAACAACGCTGTACCGGCGAGCGCTCTCGCCAAGCACTACCGCGAGACGGTGCAGTACTTCAGCGACGTGTTCGCCAAGGCGGACCCGTCCTTCGACGCGGCGGACTTCGCTCGGAAGGCCAACGCGTAACCTACGGACTCCTGGCAGGGGGTTGCCCAAGCCCCTGCCAGGGCCCCGTGCCGCCCTAAGGCGGCACCCGGATGGAGCAGTGCCCCACGCTGCTCCGCCCCCCGTCTCTCCCATTCGGGGGGGCGTCAGAATCCGGGTGTCGCCCTAAGGCTGCATGGCGCAGCCGACGGAAGGAGAGCCGTCATGATCACGAAGTACCAGGCGGAGGCCATCGTCAAGGCCACGCATTACCGTGACTGGACGATCGAACTCGTCAGCCCCGCTCAGATGGCCCTCTGGGGACTGATGGGCCTGATCAAGGCCGAGCTGGACCACGCCCTGCCCGTGATGATCACGTACAAGGCCCCGGACTCGCGTCCGGGAGTGGAAGGGGAAGTCACCAATCAGACGCCCCTTTCCGTGCCCCTCACGGAAACCGAGGAGCAATTCGCTCGCGCCCTTTTTGAGGCCATCGGCCTGATCGAAGAGCATGAGCGTCGGGAATTCTTCACGGTGGATCTCGACGTGGTCAAGGACCGCCCATTCGAGCGGCACGTCAGTTCCGACCAGCGCGGATGGAACACTGCCCGCTCCGGCGGGCAGAAGGAAGCTCTGTTCCACCCGCACGGCATCAACCGCAACAAGCTCTTCCACGACCTTGACCCCTTTGCCAAGGGGCTCAAGATCAAGGATTTGTCGGGCGCGGAATTCATTTCCGACGCCGTGTAAGGCCAACTGAATGCGCGACCCGGGGACGCAGCCCCGGGGCCCAGAACAGGCCAGCCCCCGCGCCTGTGCGCACAAGCGGGGGCACCTGAGGGCCGTGCCTGCCACTGATCAGGCGGGATAGGTGAACTAGCGGGTTCGAATCCTGCCCGGCCCACTCTCTCTTGATCAGGTTCGAACCTGGCGAAGGATCAAGAGAGTCGGCCCCCACCTGCTGAGGTCACGTTCAGCGCTTAGGTGGGGGCCGTTCACATCCCCAGGTAGAGGAGAGGAACCTCATGGGCAACCAGAACGTCGACAGGAGTGCTCTGGTCGACTTCACCAACGGGCGCAAGATCTACCCGGAGGTGGCGGAGTATCTCGGCACCCGCATCAAGACCGAGCGGGATTACCACGACGCCATCACGAAGGCAGACCGGGACTACCAGGATGCTGACATGGCGCTCCGCCGTAAGGCGGAGGACGAAGGCCGCCAGTACGACTCGTACGGCGCCGACAGGGACGTGCAACGCGCCGCCCGGCGCGAGCGTGACGCCGCGTACGAGGTGGCCACCCAGGCACGTCACGAAGCCTCGCGGGAGCTGCTGCTCAACTCGCCCCACAAGGAAGTGAAGTGGATCGCGGAACACTGCCTGTTCGCCAACCAGGGCAGTGAGGTCGAAGGCTACGCCGTGGCCATCCTCAAGATCCTTCCGGCCACGGTCGAAGAGATCTGGACGGAGGCCAAGGACAACCGGGGCATGTGCGACGTCTTCGACCGCTTCTTTGAGGAAGCGGACAAAGAGGGTGTCTTCACTGACGGTAACCCGATGCCTGGTTACCGGGAGACCGCCGCCTACCGCAACTACATCCGGCGCAACTGGGGCAACAGCTACGCGCGGGACCTCCAGCCTCACCTGGACCGGATCGTCAAGGCGATCAACGACCACCACCGCGAGGAGCTGGCCAAAGCCAAGGCCGAATGGCAGGGCCTTGACGAAGCCCGCGCGGAGAATGCCACCCGCAACCGCAGTGCCGCCCAGAAGGCGGCCTGGGACACCCGCAGGGCGGCGCAGGAAGCCTCTACCGACCCCTGCGCGGACATGGCCGAGGACATCCGCAACGGCCACAACCAGGAACGCGAGATGATTGACGCATGACCAAGCGTCTTCTAGAGGCTGTACTCAGCGCCTTCGGCTGCTCCTACGGGTGCGGCTTCTCGGGCACGTACGCGGAAGTGCAGGCGCACGAAGCGGCATGTCCGAACCGGTATTAGACGCCCTGCCTGCGCCGTGAGGCGTTAGTACCCCACAGTCTCGGGGGCAAGGCAGGGAAGCGCCCAGGGTTGTGCCTGTCCAAGCGGTTGACGTCCACCGCTGGCGCGAAAGGACGTCATGGGTACGTAGCTCAACGTGGCAGAGCACCCGGCAGGGAGATCAGGTTCAAATCCTGCGTACCCACGAAGCCCCCGTAGTGGAGGAACGGGCCCCCTGCGGGGGCTGACCAAGGAGAGGAGCCATGACTTTCAGCGGTGCGGAGAAACTTCTCCGTTTGGAAGCGTACGGATTCTGGACACGTACCAAGAATGCTCCGTACCGGGCCGTTCAGTGGGAGCCACAAACCCACGAGGACGGTCGCCAGTCTTTTCGTGGTCGTAATTGGGTCGAAGTGCTCCCGCACGACGACGGCGGGGAATCCAAGCGATTCCTGACATCCGAAGTGGAAACTGTCGGCCCGAACGAATGGCTGGACTATTACCCATCCACAGATTCCATGATCTGCGGATGGGAGTGGTGGGACAAGCCCGGCGCCTATTGTCCGCGTAAGCGGGAAGTCGTCGAGCCCTTCTGTCCCAAGCACATGATCGAACTGAATGAGGAGAGGAACCTCAGTGGAGAAGACTAACCCGGTGCTGGCCGAGAGCCAGTACCCGCTGCCCAGCGAGGCAATGAGCCTGCTGGTCAGCCCTGAGATGGCCGCCGACTGGCGCCAGTACCGCACGTACGACCACAACCGCAAGGTCTCTCCGCACGTGTCCAGCCGCTATCAGCGGGACATGGAGTCGGGGCTGTGGAAGCTGACCCGCCAGGGTCTGATCTTCGACACGGCCGGGAAGCTCATCGACGGCGGACACCGCGTGTCCGCGCTGGCCAACGCCAGCCACGACGCTCTGACCAAGCACTACGGTGAGCCCGCCGTCCCGTTCTGGGTCTACCCGAACGAGGCGCGGGACACCTTCGACACTCTGGACCAGGGATACAAGCGCCAGGCAGCGCACCTGCTGCACGTCCCCAACTCCAGCACCGTGGCCGCAGGGGCCCGCTGGCTGGCGGCTCTCGCCAACCAGGACATCCTCGGCCTGCCCCGTTTCCAGGGGCTGACCAACCCGGCGGTGTACCAGACTGCGCGTCAGTGGCCGGAGCTGGAGCGCTACTCCAGCCAGGTCAATAACGCCCGGCTGACCACGTACATCACGGGTGCTCCGCACCTCGCTGTTCTGGCGCAGGCGTCGCGTACCGAGTTCGGTACGCCCGAGCGGATCCAGGAGTGGTTCCAGGGGATCATGTCCGGCGTCGGTCTCGCCGACAATGACCCGCGCCTCAAGCTGCGGAGCCGCTTCCTGATCTCGCACCACGCGCTCAAGGGCACGGCCAACCGCACTATCGTGTACGGCCTTATCGCCAAGTCGTGGAACGCGTTTGCGCAGGGAGAGGGCATGAACCAGCTCTCCTACCGCTCGCGTGTCGAGGCCTTCCCCAAGATCGTCGGGTTCGACTGGTCCGCCCAGAACAAGGAGAGCTGATCATGGGTTACAAGCGCGGCGAGCGGATGGCCCTCACGGCTGCGCTCACCCCCCGTCAGAAGCGGCAGATGCTCAAGGAACTCTCCGAGATCCAGGACGAGGTCGAGGCGGTCGAGGACAAGCGGAACAAGCTGATCGCCAGCGTCTGGGCCAAGGGCCTTCCCCTGGCCGCTCTCCAGGGCTCTATCGGCCTCGGGTACGAGACGATCCGGAAGATCCTCAAGGGTCAGGGACTGGACATTGACCCCGAGTGAAATGAACAAGGTCAGGTCGGCCGTGGCGAAAGCTGCGGCCGACCTGTTCGCTCAGGACGGCAATGAGAACAAGTCTGCCGAGGAGTTGGCCGAGGAGTTGGCCGACGCCATGATCGAATCGATGGTCACGACGTACGAGGAGATCCAGGCCAAGTCCTACAACCTCATCGTCCTGGGTCATTTCCGCCTAGATGAGGACAAGTCGTACGTGGCGGCAGTGGGCCCCCTCTCGACTCGCGCTATTGCGCGAGCTCGGGGGGTGGGTGAGCATTTCGCCTGGGACTACAAGACCCGCAGGGGCACCGGGAAGTTCGTATCCGTGCCCCTGATCAGAGACCCCAACGCAGCGTGGGACCACCTCCGCAAGGAGCAGGTGCCGCCCAGCGAAGTGAGGGAAGCGCTGGAGAGCGCCCCCTCTTACTACGCCACTGGCACTCCGTACGACCGAAGCACCACGTGCGTGTGCGGCGTCAAGTCCGTACGCGAAGGGCAGTTCATCTGCCCACGACACCCAGAGGGGAGGAGCGATGGATCCGCTTGACGCGGCCGAGGAAATCTTCAAGGCCACCGAACAGGAGTTGCTCGAAGAGCAGATCAAGATCCATGCAGAGACGATCCTGATCGGCTCGATCGCCAGCAAGCCCTTGATACAGGGCCACCTATTGTTCAAGGCCCAGGAGCAGGGGCCGGAGTACATGACAGGACTTCTGGTCGCGGTCGGTCTCACCGCCCGTGGCTGGGGGCGCGTCCTCGCGGAGGACGCCAGCCTGGACTTCACCAAGTACATCAACCCGGAAGCCGAAACTTTCTGTAGCGGCAGCGAAGACGACAGCTTCGCGCACTACGCCGTGCGGGAGATCCTGAACGTCGAGACGGTGGCCCAGGCGGACAAGATCCGCCTGGAGATCATGACCTTCACTGACGCGCATGACTTCCTCATGTGCGGACGTATGCACGTCCACCTGGTAGGGCTCTTCGGGGAACTGGTCAGGGCCGTACTGGACATCCGCAACGGGGACTACACCCCCGGTGATGGCGATGATCGTTGACCTGTCCAAGCGCTGGCAGAACGATGACATGCCCTGCCTGCGCCGGAACCCGGAGATGTTCTTTTCCGACACCGGGACGGACGGTCTCGCTCGTCCGACCCAGAAAACCCAGAGGGAGTGGGACAGGGCCAAGGCCGTCTGCGCCACCTGTCCCGTGATCAAGGAGTGCGCCCGCGACAATCTCGGAGAGATGGAGGGCGTATGGGGAGGACTGGACCCGGCCCAGCGCATCAGGCTGCGGTCCACCCACTCCTTCAATGTCCGCAAACTGACCGGTCCGGTGAAGCTGGAGTACGCCAAGCTGGCGCACATGCTCCGCACGGAGCGCAAGCTCGGTTTCCAGGACATCGGCCGCATCATCGGCATCGGTCCCCAGACTGCCCAGTACTTGTGGCAGTGGTACGTCGACTGGGAGAAGCTTCAGAAGGCCGAGACCCCCAAGGTCGTCGACCTGGAGCTGCCCGAGCCGAAGAAGATCTCGGCCAATGCCGAGTGGCCCAAGACTTCCCCAGTTCACGGGGATGCCTGGATCCGGTACGCACGCCGTGTCGTATACGGGCACTACCTTGGCCAGACGGAGGACGACGCCTGGTACTCCTTCCGGGTGAGACTGGCGGGAGTCGAATACTCGGTCGCGTGGTTCAAGGCCGAGGACGTCAAGTTCACGCGTGACGTCGCCAGGGTCGTCCTCACTCGCGTCGGCAAGGGAAGTCGCATCTATGGCACCGCGCTCTCGCCGGATCATCGGCGAACCTCTCAAGCTGGCTGAGATCAAGCATCTCAGTTACTCCACGCTGGACCAGTGGTTCTCCTGCCCCAAGAAGGTCCAGCTCAGCAAGATCCAGAAGGCACCACAGCTCCCGGCATGGTGGTTCGCCGGGGGCTCTGCCGTCCACAAGGCGACGGAGGAGTACGACCTGTGGACGCTCCTCGATCCCGTGGGGCGTCCACGTTTCTCGATCAAGGACGAGTTCGAGAAGGCCTTCGCCCAGGAAGTCCACGAGATCTCGGAGAAGGAGCCTGACCGGGCCAAGTGGCGTCACGCGGGGCCGAAGACGGCCCCGGAGACGTACGACAAGTGGATGCAGCTCGGTCCCGTACTGGTGGGTAACTACATCAAGTGGCGCCGGTCCACGGACTACGAAATCTGGACGCTGGAGCGCTGGTCCGACAAGGAGATGACTGAGAAGGTCGTCGGCATCGAGATCGACTTGTCGACCACCCTTCCGGGGTGCGACAAGGAGATCAAGGCGTACGCGGACCGGATCTTCTACACGCCCTCGCTGGAGCAGATCCACATCATCGACCTGAAGACGGGCTCACGCGGGCCGAACAACCCACTTCAGTTCGGGACGTACGGCGCCTGCTTCACGCACCTGTATCAGCAGGAAGCCACGACCGGCACCGCCTTCATGAACCGCGAGGGCAGGCTCGGAAGGGCCTTCGGTCTCGCCAAGTACACGCCCGAGTATGTCGGGCGCCTGTTCGGGAACCTGTCCCGGGCAGTGGATGCGCGGGTCTTCCCGGCGCATCTCGGGTCGTCCTGCAAGATGTGCGACGTGTCGTCGGCGTGCTACGCCAATGACGGGGAGCTGTCGGAGCTGCACGACCCGGACCATCCGGGGTACGCCCCGCGATTCTGAGGAGAGGAACTCATGAGGAAGATCGCCACGCTGGTCATGGCCGGTCTGCTCCTGTTCGGAGTGACCGCCTGCTCCAGCTACAACGACGCCCGGGGCAAGGGGGACGCCCCGGCCAGCAAGGGCGACGACTCGCCCGGCATCGTCACGAACATGCCGGACGACTTCCCCAACGTCGTCCTGAAGTGCCTCAAGGGCGACGCGCCCTGGGCCGTGGTTGCCACCACGCACCTGACGGTCACCCTGATCCAGGACCCGCAGCGGTGCGGCGGCAAGATTGTCCCCGGCCTGCTCCAGGTAGCGGAGAGCGACTGATGGACACCGGTAGCACGCTCTTCTGGATCGCTCTCGGGATCATGCTTGCGAGCGTGGCCTGGGACGTGCCCCGTCCGAAGGACATCATCCTCACGTCGATGCTTTACCTGTGCGGTCTCGCCCTGGCAGACGTGAGCTTCTTCTTCAAGCCCCACCTGTCGGGCTTCGCGCTCTGGATGAGCTTCGGCGGGGTGACTTTGTACGGCGTGATCTTCATGGCCACGCTGTGGCCCCTCCTGCGCCGCAGGCGGGCCAGGAAGGGTCTGCGTTTCCGCTGCTACCACTGCGGCCTGCCGTACGACGAACACGAGGGAGAGGGATTCTGCGATGGCGTCAGCGAAGTCCAGCAAGGACAAGACGATGGCCAGCTACCTGAAGGAGCGGGGGGTCAGCCGTGAATCGGGCGCCTGCCCCTGGGGCTGCGGCCGACTGATCAGTAACGGGGGTGGCCCCCTACTGATCCACCTGAACACGTGCAAGGGAAGCCGGAAGAAGGTGCGGGTCTGATGAGGGACTGGGCCTGGCGGTTTGCGCTGGGCCTCTTCCTGGCCGTCATCATGACGGTCTTAAGCATCATCCCGATGCGATGAGCGCTTCGCCTTGCACCCACCTCTACGTGGTGGGCGACACGGAATGCAGGCTGTGCCTGCGAGGACTGGAAGGAACGGCGTTGACCGACCAGAACGATGATGGCGTGGACTGGGGCGAGCAGGGAGCCCCAGAGGCTGCGGCCACCTGGAGTCCCGAGGACTACTCGGGGGACAAGGTGGCTCCGATGTACCCGGAGTACCCGCCGCTGGCGGAAGCCCCGATCTCGATCAACTTCAAGGTCACCGGCGAGCCGCAGATCACGGTGCGCGGTTTCGACGCGCACCAGATCACTGCCCTCCTGAATGATCTTGGGAACGGTGGCGTGTGGGCGAACGTCGCAGCCGCACAGGCCGATCTGCGGATGCAGGGACAGATGGGTGCAGGACTGGGCCCGATGTCTCCCGTCGGCCCGCAGGCGCCCCCTCAGGGCCCTCCCCAGGGGTACCCCAGCACCCCGCCCCCCTTCGGGCCGAACGTCTCCGTGCCTTCGGCGCCCGGATACGCCGGGCCGCCGATGCCGCAGCAGTCGTACCAGTCCGGCCCACCCCAGGGTGGCAACTGGGGTGGCGCTCCTGGCGGTGGAGCACCGGGGAAGGCGGACCCGAAGCCCCAGCCCCCTGGGTGGATGCGGGTGAACGCCCGTTCGGGGCCGGGGTTCGACGCCTGGAAGGCGCTGCGCGAGGCGCAGAAGGACTACCTCAAGGGCAAGATCCAGTACGGCGGCAACGGAAACTACTGGATCGAGCCTTCTATCGCTCAGTGGCTGGCTCAGCAGGGCTACGCCGTCACGTCGTGAGGGTGATCGTCACCGGCTCTCGTCGTTGGTTCCACAATGACGGTGCGATCTATGACGCGCTGTGGAAGGTCTACCGCGAACGCGGAGCCTTCCATCTCGCACACGGCGCCTGCGCCACGGGCGCCGACGCGTTGGCCGTCAAGTGGTTCCTGATCGCTGGGAAGTACCTCGGGTGCACGATCGAGGCATTCCCGGCCAACTGGGACCGAGGGCCCCAGGCCGGACCTGAGCGCAACCGACGCATGGTGGAAGCCGGGGCCGATCTGGTCCTGGCCTTCCCGCTTCCGGAGGGAAGCGGGACGCAGCACACCATGACCCTCGCTCGCGAGGCAGGCATCGAAGTAATCGAGCACGAGGAGTGACGTGCACCGGCTTTCACGGCTGGTGAAGAAGGGGGCAGTCGGCCAGGAGCCGCTGCCCCCTCCTTTCGCCTCATGGGAAGCGGAGAGGATCCGCATCCGGCGCCAGTCGGTCCACGTGTGGGCCGGACCGAGCGCCGCCTTCAAGTCCATGACCATGATGAACGCGATCATGAACATGAAGGTGCCGACGATCTACTTCTCCACCGACTCGGACGACTCGACGATGGCCAGCCGCATGCTGGGCATCTTGACGGGCGTCTCCTCCGAGGAGACCGAGTCGTGGTTGAACCCGAACAGCGCGCACCTTCCACGGGCCACGGAATTGCTGGCCCCCTACGACTACATCCGGTGGGACTTCGCCCCTGGGCTCAGCCTGGACGACGTCTGGAACGGGGCGTACGCGTACGCCACGATGGAGGGCTGCTGGCCTGACCAGATCGTGATCGACATCGTCTCCGACCTGTACCTGCAAGGGCACAAGGACGAGTGGTCGATGCTCAAGGAACTCATGCGTCAGGGGAAGATCATCGCCCGCGAGACGGGCGCTGCCGTCCATCTGGTGCACCACGTGTCGGATGCCTGGCATCCCACCGCCAATGCGCCCGTCCCCTCCAAGGGGGACGTGCTCGGCAAAGTCTCCAGCATCCCGGTGCTGATGATGAACTTCGCACCCGGGCAGGACGGGGAGATCCTGGCTGCCTGCGTGAAGAACCGGTTCGCGAAGTGCGATCCGACAGGACGCACGTACCTGCGCATGGCCGTCAACCCGGCCACCGCTCGCGTCAGCGACTGGATCGCTGGCGTCAGCTCGCGCTCGGGATACGTGCCTTCAGGAGGGAACTGGTACGACGAATGATCAACGAAAAGGACGCCCATGCCGCCATTGCGGCCGAGCAGGCTGCCCGCAAGAACCTGAAGGATCACACGCTGTTGGTGGTCTCAGCCATGAGGGCGGCCGGTCGGTCCAAGGACTTCGCCGACGGCTACATGGACGGCGTCACCACCGGCCTGGAGGTGGGTGTGTCCATCCAGGCCAGGCTGTACTTCGAGGAAGCGTGGGCCGCTACTGCCGAGTAGTGGTGTAGACACGGCGCAAGGAGAGGAGAGGACATGAGTGACCTGCATACGCTGCCCCTGCGGGAGCACGATCTCCCGCACCGCCCGATGATCCGGGCACACGTCTTTCGTACGACGCCCCACCACTGGTGGTGGGCGTACAAGGGACTTGAGCCTCAGAGCAATGACGTTCTGATGCACGGTCCCTTCGGCTCCCAGGCGGACGCCTATGCGTCCGCCTGGCACATGGTGGAGTCGCTGTGAGCGGACCGACGGCGGGGCATCTCGTGGAGATAACCCCGCTGCCCACGGGGTTCACAGTGTTCTGCCACACCGCCCTCACCCCAGGGCACGGCTCCTTGGGTGAGTACCCCACCCATCTAGAGGCGTTCACCGCAGGCTTTGAGCACGACTGGAACTGCGGCGGACAGAGGGAGACCTCGTGAATAAGAGAGCGCGCCTGACTAGGCGCATCCTGCGGGAGCATCGCCGGGGAGACTTCTTCCATCTCTCCCGGGAGTGGATCTGGCGGAACAATCTGTCAGTCCACAGCTTCTGGTCCTGCCCGCACTGCGAAGGGGTTCCTGGAGCCTTGAAGCACCTCAAGGGAGAAGTGCCCCGTGCCTACCGCTAACGCCCGCAAGGGCAGCGAGACTGAGCGCATGGTGGCCAAGTATCTACGGACCTGGTGGCCCGCAGCAGACCGCCGACTACGCGAGGGGCGCAACGACGATCAAGGGGACATCGACGGTGTTCCCTTCACCACGATCCAGATCAAGTACGTGGCGCAGAACCGGTACGCCATGTGGGTCATTGACACTGTCAGGCAGCGAGACCGTGCTGGCAATCCGCTCTGCCTCCTGATCAGGCGAACCCCCCGTAAGCCGGTCGAGGAGTGGGAGGCGCTCATGCCGACCCTCGGCTACCCCGAGGAAGAGGTGTGGACGTGGACCCGTATGGACCTGCGGCTGGCCGTCGACATTCTCGGCACAAAGATCAAAGCGGAGGAGATGTCACGGGTGAGCTGGGCGCAGTCCTCGCTCACTACATCGACGGATTCGATCCTGGCTCCGCGCGGGAAAGAGGTACCGCTCTCTGTCCCGTCCACGGGGAGGGAAATCCCTCCCTCTCGTACGACCTGACCAAGAACGCCTGGTTCTGTCACGCGTGCCTGGCCAAGGGTGGACCTGTGCAGCTCGTGATGGCCATGGAGAAGGTGAACCATGCGACTGCCGTCGAGCGAACAGCGAGCATTCTTCGAGCAGGCGGCATCGCAGTATCAGAGCGATCTAGCCAGCGATACACACGTCCAGGCGTACCTGCGGAGCCGAGGAATCGGTCCGCAGATCGCAAGTACGTACCGCCTGGGCGTGCTGCGTAACCCGCTCCTCAGCCACGAGCTGTTCAAGGGGCGGCTGTCCATCCCGTACGTCACCCCCCACGGGGTGGTGACCTTCTCCTTCCGGTGCCTTCAGGACCACGTCTGCAAGGACACGGTCCTGTTCGTCAACCGCGAGGGCAAGGAGGTCAAGTGCAAGAAGTACCGGGCCCCGCTCGGCATGGAGCGCACGCTCTACAACGTCCTGGACTTCAAGAAGGACACGGACACGATCTACATCTGCGAGGGCGAAATTGACGCCCTTACCTTGTCGGTGTGCGGCTTCGCCGCCATCGCCATCCCCGGCGTCAGCCAGTGGAAAGACCACTTCACGCGCTGCTTCGCGGACTACCAGCAGATCTTCGTCGTCGCCGACGGGGACGAAGCTGGCTACCGCCTGGGGGCCTTCCTCTCGACCGAGATCAAGGCCCGCGCCATCCGGCCTCCCAAAGGGGAGGACGTCAATTCGATCTTCTCCAAGGGAGGCACTGATGCCGTCCAACGATGGCTCGCAGGAGCTACGGGATGAGCTGCTCTGGGCTCAAAGTATGGGAGTGAGCGAGGAGCAGGAGCCAGAGCGCTGCCCCGACTGCGGTGGCCTCGGGGCCACCGTGGAGACCTACCCCGCCAAGGACTCCGAGGGTTACGAGTTCACGGCGTGGCGACAGAAGCCATGCGACACCTGCCACGGAACCGGAATCAAACCATGAACGGACACTGCTGGTGCGGCAGGGGGTACCCCTGCCTGGCACACGGGAGCAAGTGATGTGCATCGACGGAGGACCACACGACCTGGTGGAGGGGGAGATCGCCACGCCTGACGGCGGTCGCATCCCGTACCTCTACTGCTCAAAGTGCAACGCGAACTTCTCATGAACTGCCTGCACTTGTTCACATCGACGACCGAGACCCCCTTGGGTAACGGTCGTCGCCTCATTCAGGTCGTCTGCAACGGCTGCGGCGAAGTCCTGGTCAGCTACGAAGGGTAAGCGTGCAACAGCATCCATGGGGCGTCGTCATCCAGACGGGTGACGGCGCCATGCACGAGGTCTACGTCCCCCCAGGGTTCGGATTCACGCTCCGGGACGGGGGCATCCTGGTATTCCGAGAAGACATCCAGGTGACGGGCGTCCTTGGCGCCCGCCCTGTGCCGCGAGGAGAGACGAATGACCTTGAGTCTGAAGACGGTCAAGGGGGTGGTGACGCTCAAGTGGGAGAGCCCGACGATGGAGGCTTCCTGGAAGATCCGCCCCCAGATGAGCGAGGGGGAGATGCTCCAGACCCTGGAGCGGGTGACCCAGTTCGTGCGGGCGCAGTACGGCCAGACACTGGCTGGTTCCCCCATGCCGTCGGCTGCATCTGCGATGGCTGCTGGGATTCCCGAGACGCCCATCGCTCCTGCTCTCCCGCAGACGGAGGTCGGGAAGATCCTGATGGCGCCACCTACGGCCTTGAGTGACGCCCCCGCTGGGGGTCTGCCGCCGGTGAACAAGGAGTTCTGGGAGTCCATGCCTACCCTTGAGGTGCCGGGGAACCTGGCCCCCTCCTGGGAGATGGACCCGGACGCGGGAGCAGGCTGGTGACCCCGGCCGAGTCCCTCCGGGAGAAGTTGATCTACTTCGTGGAGAACAACTTCCTTGCGGGGCGGACGCGGGAGGAGTCCTGCGATATAGCGACCCGGGTGGTCGACGAGTACGTCCACGAGCTGGCCGAGGAGATCCGGGTGGAGGGGAACCGGCGCGACGTGGTCAACAATGAGCTGGAGGCCATGGGTTTCCTGGCTGCTGCTGACTTCATCGACCCGGAGGTGAAGCCATGAACGGCGTTGACATGAAGGGGTACAGCGAGACCTGGTTCGAGCTGTGCAACGCGGACGGGCATCAGCTCGTCCTCGCATCGGGGATGAACCGGTTCGAGTCCGAGGATCTGGCAGCCGTTGCAGCGGCTGCCACCTGCAAGGACTACCGCGACACGATCACGGTCAAGGAGCACACGACCACGATCCAGCGGATCTTCCACGCGGACATTACGGTCTCCGAGGTGTAGCACCCTGACCGGCGTGGCAAGCTGTAGATGGTTCTGATCGGACTTCCTCTCCTCAGGCCACAGAAGGACCCCCCGATCACGCTCGGGGGGTCCTTCGCCCTTACTGCTTGATGAGCAGGGAAGCCACTACCCCGGCGATGCTGATCAGGATCGCCAGGGCTGGCAGGGGCCAGCGATTCTTCTCCATGGCCCGCAGGCGGGACTCGTGATCATCCACTGCGCTGATGCGCGTGTTGGCCTGTTGGACGGCGCCCTTCAGCTCCCCTAGCTCTCGGGTGAGATCCAGGAGCTGACGGTAGATGTCCGCCGTAGTGATCACCACCGCCCCTTCGGGCAAGTTCGATTCAGGCATGGCCCCTCCTGTCCTACGGGCCGGACTCTCCGGCCGCCTCCTTCTCCTTGGCCGTGCGGTCGACCAGGCTGGTCTTGACCGCCGACAGGAGCAGGGCCAAGGGCGCTGCCCACCAAGCGGGCACGCCGCCCAGTTGAGTAATACCGAGCGCGATGAGCGCCTGGGCCCCGGTCCAGGCAGCCCGCTCCACCACATTCTTGGTCAGTAGGGCCGACACGGTTTTCCCTCCTCCTCCACCTGATACGGACGCAGGCCGTCGATGACGACTGCGGTATCTGCATCGAGGATGCCCGTTACGCGCAGCCCGTAAAGGCGCTGTGTGCCCCGCAGGGAGGCTTTGGTGGGCTCGTCCATGTCTCCGGTCGCCACGAGCCTCAAGGCTCGCTGAGCGACCCGTACAGCCTCTCGCTCCCGGTCTGTGGCCGACGCGATGATGTCGCGCGGCAGCCACTCGGGGACCGGAGCCTTGAAGCCCTGCGCGCAGAAGGCGCAGGGAGGACCCGGGGTGTAGTTGGCCTTGCGGCAGGCGCCGCACATCCAGCTCATCCCTGTTCCGGATTCAGCATCTTGCCGCACTCGCTGCACATGCGTGCGCCAGCCGGATTGGGGGTGCCGCACTCGGCGCAGTAGACCGGCCCCGGGGTGGACTGGGTCCAGAACTTGAAGTCCAGCAACGGGTGGAACGTCTTCAGGAAGCGCGTGTACGTCATCACTGGCCCTCCCCGCAGGGCCAGTGCCAGCCAGCGGCTTCGCCCCGCCCCTCGTCGTGGACGCAGTACCAGTCCTCGAAGGGCTTGTGTGGGATGTGCACCCGCAGCTCTGCGCCATCGGTGAACGCATCCGTCTCCATGACGATGGCTGCCCGGCAGCGCGCCTTCTCGTTGTCCCAGTAGTGGACGATGTCCCCGACCTCGGGGGAGCGCTGCTCCCGTGCCTGGCTCTTGATGCGGGCGTAATTCAGGTAGGCCTCGTCCAGCTCAGCCTGCCGCTTGACGGGCGTTCCCGGGTTGACGGCCTCAAGATCCTGCGCCTCCTGGAGGCGCTTCATGTACTCCTTCGACGGACGCTTGGGCGTCCCGTCGTCATTCCACAGGTCCGGGTCCAGGATCTCCACGATCTCCCTCTCCTTGGTGGCACTCGCAGATGCAGGGTGCCGAGCAGAACTTGCACTCGGCCGGTCGCTTCGGCCCGGCCTGGCCCTTCCTGCTGCTGCAATAGTCGTGCTTCTCGTGCAGGCAGGCAGTCGACAGGTAGACATGCATGCCTCTACGAGACCACATCTGCCACGGTGCGGACTTGCACCGTGAGGTAGCCACCGTAGCCGTTGCCATTATTGGCGGGCTGGGCCGACTGCTTGAACTCGTAGTCGTCCACGATGACCGTCCAGGAGCGCTGGAACATCATGTCCTGGAAGATGACTGTGTCGCCCTTCTGGGCGAGCTGCTCGAAGGCTTCGAGCCGGTCCAGGGTGCGGCCCTCGTAGCCGTCCCACTGGCCGTTATTGTCCTTCTCGCGGTCGAAGCAGAGGAGCGCGAGCGTGAACAGGCGCTGCCTGATCACGCCAGGCAGAGCCTTGATCTGCCAGCCGTTGACCTCGGGACCGGTGGCCGTGTTGACCGAGGACCGGGTGAAGTCCAGGCGTAGCTGGAGCCACTCCACCGCAGTGGACGGCATCGACAGGCCGATGTCCGCGAAGGACACGGCACCCTCGGTCACGGTGTAGACCGAGGACTGGTTGAGGGACGGGTCGATCACGGACGCGGCCACGCTGCCTGCCAGCGTGCTGGGCATGCGCACCGTCAGGAACTTGTAGATCTTCGGTTCCAGGGTGGAGTACCGGATGCGACCGGTCGTGAAGTAGCCGGTCGGCTCCAGAGTGCTAGCACTTTCCAGATAGCTGCCCTGTCCCACCTGGCCGATGACCATCCGGTCGGAGGTACCGAAGTTGGTGACCCCCGTGATCTGGCCGGTGAGGTGCGTCTGGAGGTCGGTGGCGTACGCGAGGCGGAAGCCACCGCTGCCACCGGAGTCGGTGATGGGCTGGCCCAGGTCGACCCGGTACAGCCCCGAGGAGCCGTCGATGCCGTTGGGTACGCCGACAAAGAAGAACCGGTCATACGCGGCGATGGCCTGGATGCCGACCTGGCCTGCGGTCACCGAGAAGAGCAGCGGGCCGTACTGGATGTCACCGGTGGAGGCGTCAATCTCTCCGACGCGGAAGCCACGGTTGGTGCCGATGCCGATGAACGTGCCCAGGTAGGCGTTGATCGAGTAGACGATCTCGCCCACCGGCATCTGGCAGGCTTGGGTGCCGCCGGAGGCCAGCACCGGGACGTTGCCCGATGTGTCCAGAGTGAGCTTGTAGATCTCGCTCTTGTTGCCCGCGTAGCCGGAGGCGTAGATCGCGTTCGTGCCCTCGGCGAAGTCAGTGAAGACGAAAGCCGAGTTGAGGTGCGTGAACCGCAGATTCTTCGCCGGAGTGTTGTCGCACTCGTAAATCTTGTTGTCCAGGGCCAGCATGAGTCGGCCCTTGGCCCACTTGACCACCGTGTTCACGGTGCCCGTGGCAATGAATGCGGCACCGGCTCCCGTGCCAGTGCCCTTGTAGACGTTGACATTGTCGGCCGCGAAGTAGTTCGTGCCGTCCGAGGCCAGCGAGCGGATCGTGTTGGCCCCGCCCCACGTGATGTTGGTCGTGGTCGTGCCGTCGTCGGACTTCAGGCTGTTGCCGAACGCGGCCCAGAAGCTGTCGACGCCAGCGTTCTTCCAGCCGATCACGAAGTGATTGTTGCCAGAGGCGTCAGCGATGCGCTGCGACGTCTGGCGCAGCATGGTGAGCTTGCCATTGACCCACGGATTCAGGCCCACGGACGTGCCGTACTGGATCTGATGGCGGTTCTGGAGGTTGGCCACCGAGACCTGGTCGGGATCCTGGTAGAGGATCCCCTGCCCACCGATGAAGGTGGACTGGGAGCGGTGCCACCAGTTCAGCAGGGACTGCTCGCCCGGCTCCCGAGCATTGTCGAACTGCTCCTTGCGGATCGGAGCCAGGCCATGGACCATCGGCCGGTCGTCCGAGTACGCGGAGATGAAGAGCTGGCCACCGATCGCGATGTCGTACGCGACAGTGCCGCCCTGAGTGGCGGCACCTGTGGCGACCGCCCTTCCCAGTCCGAACGGAAGGCGATCGACGATGCTCATTACGCCTCCCGGTACCAGCCAGTGATCGTCAGGATGCCGCCTGCGGACAGGTCGACACCGAAGATGTTGTTGTCGCCATCGCCATCGGAGTCAGTGACGCGCAGGCGGTCGATGACTGCACCGGATCCGCCGGTGAAAGTGACTGCACCGCCACCACGGATGGTGGAGGCACCCAGGCCGCCATTGACCTTGATCGTCTCACCGTGCAACGGGAGCATCTGGCGGGTGGACCGGTCCGGGTTCGAGGGGAGGGTGACAGTGATGGGCGTACCCGTGCCGGAGCCTGCCGCGTTGATAGACGCGTAGATGGTCACGAAGACCATCTTGCCCACCTTCCAGTACCAGCCTGTATTGGTGGTGAAGGTGGCCGTGCCGATGTTGGCCCAGGTGGGCGTGTAGCTGGCGGGCGAGTTGCCACCGTAGATGCGGAAGGCGCCCGAGGAGTCCATCGCTGCCTGGATGGCAGCGTTGACCCGCAGGTTCAGCAGGTCGCCCGTGGTGGAGGTCGGCAGATTGACGCCGATGCCGTCCACCGAGGTGGACGTGGGAGCTGACGTGATGGTGCCGACGGCAGTGAAAGCATCGTCCGTCTTGAGGCTGTCGGCCGCATCGCGGTACAGCGTCGTGTCGCCGGTAGCGGCGCCACTACCGAAGACGTGCTTGCCGTCCCCCTGGATGATTAGGCGTGACTGAGAGTCAGCGTCCAGGCGGACCCGGATGGCCGGGTCCGTGGCATTGGTCCGGTGGAAGAGAGCCGACAGCGTATTGATCGTCGGCCCGCCCGTGAACACGGGTACGCCCGAGAAGGTCGGGGATCCCGACAGCGTCCCCGTCAGGGATGCGCCGTTCGAGATGACCGGCGTGCCCGACAGGGTCAGTGCACCGGAGAAGGTGGGGGTACCCGTGTACGTACCGGCGAACGAGCCACCGCTGGCGAAGACGCCACTGTTGATGGTCGGCGCCGTCAGGGTCTTGTTCGTCAGCGTCTGCACGTCCGTCGTGCCGACAAATGACCCGGAGATGCCGTGCACGGCTGCGGTCGCAGCCTCGTGCGTACGGAAGTCAGTGCCGTCCTGGGCGTTCCACACGTGGCGCACTGCGGCGCCCGTGGAGTGGGACACCGCAGAGGTGCCACCGAAGCCACGCTGGATCGTCAGCGTGCCCGCAGCGTTCGCTGTGACCTTGACCAGCTCTTCGTTGGCCGTGGCAAAGTCGATCGCCACGATGTACGGGAACGACGACGGCCAGCCTGTCGTGCTGGCCACCGTCGCCGACGTCACCGAGTTGTTGATGTTGCCCGACAGGGTCGTCGGGGCGGCGATATTGCTGTAGTTGTAGGCGTTCGCCATCTCAGCCTCCCTGCCAGATCGCGTAGTTCGGGACGTCCGCATACATGCGGTCGCGCTCGCGGCCGAGCGCCGTCTGGAAGAGGGTCTCGTAGTACGCGGCCGTCTTCACAGCGGCCGTCGACGGGACCAGGTTGGCTCGCTCCGTGCCCTCGATGGCCATCTGCTGGAGGCGTGCCGCCTCGTACGCGGGCAGGATCCTGGCGCAGGCTCCCCAGACAACCGTCTCCACCATGCGGTCGTCGTAGCCGGTGACGGAGGCGAAGTTGTCGCTGGCGTTCGTGAGCGTGTTCGGCGCCGCGATGTACACGATCCGGATCTTGCGACCCGGCGTGACAAAGTCCAGGAGCTGGATCGACTTCCCCGAAGGGAAGTCGTCGGTCGGTGCCTTCGTGTTGAACCGCCAGCGGGGGGACGGGTAGTGCACCTGGGTGGGACCGACCGTGTCGGACACGATGTACCAGGCGTCCTGTGCCGCAGCAGGCATCTCGTACTCGAAGACCGGAGCCAGCTTCGTGATCTCGGTCACCGCGAAGACGGGCACCGTGGGGTAGCAGGCCAGGATCGTCTGGTTGATCGCTTCCGTGATCCGGATCCGGGGGATGGCCGGAGACATGGTGACGATGGCGTTCGCGCTGTGAGAGGCCGCTGTCGTGCCCTCGCGGCCACGCCCGTTAGTCAGGCCCGTGATGGACGCGACGTTCGTCGTCGTGTCGATGGCCTTGACCAGGATCAGCTCATCGTCGATCTCCACCAGGCCACGGCTGATGTTGCGGACCGTGTTCGAGTCGACCGTGAACGTGGTGTCCGAGGGGGACATGGGGGAGGCCAGCTCCGACACTTGCTGCTGATCACGGGTGAAGCCCATGATCTGCGACCGCACGCGCTGCCGAAGATCTTCCAGTGTCGTCATGAGTCACCTCCCATCAGAGTGACACTCCCGTCGCCAGGGCATTGCCTACGCACCGCGCCGGGAGGTTCAGGACCAGGCTAATGGGGTTGGCACGCGCGTGGATGAAGACGTCCCCAGCGCTGGCGCTGGCGCTGACCGCGCTGCCCACCAGCGATGTCAGCGCAACCGTGGGGAGACCCAGGGCCACCGCCACCACCGTGTCCCCGTTGGCCCAGTCGTCCGCCCCGGAGCCTGAGATGAGCACGGAGGGATGGGCCGACATGGAACTGTCCCCTGCCGCGCCCGTGGCTGTAGCGGAGATGGAGACAGTGCCCACCCATCGCCCGTTGGCCGGGACAGTGAGGATGACGGCTCCGTTGGAGTTGCCGAAGTTGGCCACTAGACCTCCGCCCAGATCACGTTGATCTTCCATACCTGGTCGACGTCACCGGCCGCCGTGTCGAAGGAGAGACCTTCTCCTGGAAGACAGACGAAGCCTGCCCCAGGGGGAGTGGACGTGTACGCCGTGGCGCCAGCACCGGCCTTGTCAGTGATCGGCGGCACCCAGGCATTCAGGGGCAGGCCCACCGTAGTGACGGTGGGGTTGCTGACCCTGACCACGGCAACAGGGTTGGACCAGGCAGTGACGAATCGGTTCACGTTGCTGGCTGAGATCAGCGTGCCACCCGAGGCGGCGTTGATCCTGCTGGCCGTCAGGGAGTTCGCAGTGGCCGTGACGCCCACTGAGTAGGAGGCGATCTCCGCCTGGAAGAAGATGACATTCTTCCCGCTACCACCCGGGTTGAGGATGGACATGAACGTGTTGGCGGCCACCACGCCGGGCACGTCGAAGATCGTGTGGAAGTAGAACTGGTAGTTCTCCGGGACCGTGTGCGTCAGGATGCCGCCGTCGGCGAAGATGCCGAGGTAGTCGCCATCTCGGTCCGTGATCTTCGTATCCGGGTAGTAGCCACCAGTCATGTCAGTTGTTCACCTTGGTGGCCACAAGGAAGACGTTGTACGCCACGCCCGCCGTGGCCGCGCCGGTGGCATTGACCGAGAAGTTGGTGGCGCCGTCCGAGGTGAAGTACGTGCTCCACATGGTGGGCACGTTCAGCGCCGGGATCAGTGGGATGGACGACAGGGCTGTACCGCCGAAGCGGAACTCCAGGTTGCCGTTGTCCGCAGCGGCCGGAGTACCGGCCGACAGATAGGCCCACACGTCGATCCGGTACAGGCCCTTGCCGCTGGGCGGCAGGGACGTCACCAGGGCGGCACCGGCGCCGGGGGCGACGGACGCCTTGACGGACCCCATGGACGCATTCGCCAGGGGTCCGCTGAATACCTGAAGCTCAGGCATGTCATCCCTCCATGGGATTGGCCTTGGAGAAGGCCTTCCCGTAGCCAGCGCCCGCCTTGTCGCTCAACCGGCGGGCCTCATCGATCTTCTTCTGGGTCGTCCCGTCGGGCTGCATGCCCTCCTTGCGGGCCCGGTGGTACGACTCCAGTTCCCGGTCCCACTTCTTCTGGGCGGTGCCGTCCTCGCCCTTGGAGGCGCGGACGAGGAATGTACCGATACCCGCGTCTGCCAGGCATTCGGCGTACGAGGCGTGGTCCTTCGTCTTGCACCCTGTCCGGCATGTCATCAGGACCCCGCGAACCCGTTCTCGTAGTACGCGGGAGTGACGTGACTGTCGTCCTCGTCGGACAGAGGGCCTGCGCGGAATGCCATGGCCTCTACGGCATTGTCGAGCGTGTCGCACTCGGGGCCGTTGGTCAGGGTGTGGTTGCCGCCAGTGGTGGTCGCCATGGGGGCCGCCATAGGCAGCTCCATGTACGTCTCCTGCATGCCACCGTTGTTGGTGTGCTCACCAGGAGGCTCGCCGGTACCGGAGCCGATGTATCGGGCGTACGTCACTGGCCCTTCACCTTCTTCAGGTTGGGGTTGGCCTTCTTCGCTGCCGGGGACGCCTTGCGGGCGGCCGACGCCAGGATGGCGCCAGCACGATCCTTGGAGACACCCTCCTTCTTGGCGATCTGCTTCTGGGCCGCCTTGAAGCCCATGCCCTTCTTCGCTGCTGCCTTCTTCGCTGCCATCACTTCGCCTTCCGGGGGGTGCGCTTGGGGGCCTTGGCCATGGCGGCCTGGGCCTCTTCCAGCCAGGCTGGCATGACGGTCGGCAGCGCATGGCGCTTGCCGGGCTCAGCACTGCGGCCGGGAGCTTCTGGCATCTGGTCCCGCCGCACAGCAGCAGGTTGGGTCGACTTCTTCACGGGCTTCTTCTCCTCGCCTGCCTTGGCGTAGGCGTCCGCCTCGGACGCCAACTTCGCCATGCCGGGCTCGCCACGTTCAGCCTGGGCATGGAAGAACCTGCGCTGCCTTGCGGTGTATGGCATGGCCCCTCCTATGTCAGGGCGAACCAATACGGCACGTTCAGAGTCGCATTGGAGGACGGAGTGATGGATGCCGGGAGCGCTGTCGTGCCCGTGCCGTTCGTCGCGAACCTCAGGTTCGCGTTCGAGAGGACACCGTTGTACAGCGCACCGGACAGGAGGTTCGCGTTGCGGCCGAACGTCGGCCGGGTCGTGCCCGAATTGGACATGATGGCCACCCAGTAGGTACCCGCCGACAGGCTGAACGGAGCGCCCACCAGGGCCGTGTTCATCCAACCGGTACCGGCCCAGTTCGTGGTCTGGTCGGCCGTGGTGGCAACCAGAGTCCCGGCGGAGTTGTAGAGCCCGGCGAAGTTCTGGCCGGACGTCAGGCCGGTCCCGCCAGTGAGGATGTAGAAGACCACGTTGGACACGGACTGCGCCGAGTTCACCAGTACCTTGCCCAGCGTCACGGCACCGGCGCCAGGAATGGTGCCCGAGCCAGCGACCTGCTCGGCAGGGAACGTCCAGGCCTTGTAACCGCCCTCCAGGGCCCCGAAGTTCGTGGGCTGGAGTGCGGCAATCCCCGAGGTGTTCGTCGCAATGTTGCTCGTGTTCGTGGTGATCTGCGACTGGAGATCATTCAACGCCGCGCTGAGCGACACGTCCCAGTTCGTGTCATTCCGGGTGGGTGTCGTGACCATCAATACCCTCCGATGCCGTAAGTGCCCTGGCCGTATCGACCCCAGCCATACCCTCCGGGCACGGGGGCAGTGAAGTTGTCCTCAGTCACGCCGATACCACCGGCAATCAGTGCGGCCTTGGTGGCGTCGTCCACGACGTACTCATGCCCGCCCATGTACAGGGCGGGGGCCGAGGCGAATTGCTCGTCCTGGGTAGGGAAGCGGACCGCCCGGTAAGTGCCGGGCGGTCCCTCCAGGATCGTGATCCCCCTGGACAGCTTCACACGGTGGAACAGAGGGTCCAGTCCCGCTGGACCCTCCTCAACCGTGGGGGTCCTGAAGAGCCAGGTAGCCACGATCCACCACCTCAGCCGTCTTCGTCGCTCTGGAGCGCCTGGACGGTGATGGAGCCAGTGTGGCCACCATCGTCATAGCTCGCACGGATGAGCCGGACGGGCCCTTCGAAGGTGACGTACTCCGGAATCGAGACGCTGGCCAACGTGAACCACAGGGTGCCGTCGAGCGAGCCCTCCAGGGCCACAGTGCCGATACCCCCGGGACCCGACAGGGCCACGACGAAGCCGACCTCGCGCCCCACCACGGGCAACTCGAAAGCGGAGCCCGTGGCGGAAGCGGTCACTCCAGTAAGGAGTGCGAATGTCGCACTCACTAGTTGAAGTCGATCGTCGAGGTGGACTCGGCGCGAATGAGCGCCTCTTCGCGGTAGCGAGCCCAACCGGCCACGCCGTACCACCCGAGCGGGCGGAAGCGCATGAGCTTGTCGGTGATCGGACCGGCCACCGTGTGGAACTCGTCCGCCACAGCCTCGGCGAGGGCCTGCTGGCCCGCGTAGTAGGTGCGGAAACGGCGCACAGTGTTGTCGCCGGTACCGGCGTCGACCGCGTTGTAGCAACGCGGAGACTCGATGTAGAAGGCGCCCTCGTAGGCGCCGATCTCACCGGCCCAGATGTTGCCCGCAGCCGAGTAGTTGTGCGGGTCGCGCCAGGCAGCCGCGCCAGTCTCGGAGCGGAGGTCGTACGAGACCTCGGGGTGGATCGCGCACCAGTAGAGCGAGCCCTTGCGGGGCACGGCCTTGTTGGTGCGGAGCTTCACCACGGCCAGACGAGCCATGGTCGACGTGTAGCCGTCCGTGTTCGTCATGGTCGTGCCCACAGGGGTCGTGAGCGTACCGGTGGTCACGTACGAGACGGTGCCCGCCTTGCGCTGGATCACGTTGGTGCCAGCACGGAGCACGGTCTGGACGACCGAGTCGATCGAGTCAGCGGCGTTGAACGCCACGATGTTCGCGATCGCCGGGTCGATGTCGGTCAGCGAGAACAAGTACAGCTTGCGGGTGCGGAGCACCGGGTTGCCGTACTCGTTCAGGGTGATCGTGGTCGTGGTGGGGTTACCCATCGCGACCGAGTCGGGGTCGACGTTCTCAGTGAGCGCCGTAGTAGCGACAGCCAGGTCCTGGTAACGCTCCAGGACCACGGAGCCGCCGGGGGCAGTCTGCTGGGCAGGGCGCTTGTCGGCGACCTGACGGAACAGAGGCTGCGCGCGGAGCGCGAACTCGAAGAACTTGTCGTACGCGGTCTGCACCGCGTTGGACATTGCTGATGTGTCGGTAAATGCGTTGGCCATGGCTTCTCACCACCTTCGGGTGTCCGATTCGGATGAGGCCAGGCTTGTGTCAGCCGTTCCAGTGGTACGGATTGCCCTGACCCTGGAGGAATTGCATGAGCGCCTGGGGGTCCTGGGCATTCCGGATCTGGGCGATCTGCTCGGCTTCAGTTCCCTGGGGGGCTGCGGCCATACCGCCCATCTGCTGGAGCTGCTGCATCGCAGCCTGACCTTCAGCCGGAACCGTG